>Ga0265318_10000033_pt1:5000-143214 | contig 143214 bp, 115 predicted proteins | sample 4821metaG_FD_192431 | JGI IMG/M metagenome (GOLD analysis project Ga0265318, IMG submission 192431) | Rhizosphere microbial communities from Carex aquatilis grown in University of Washington, Seatle, WA, United States - 4-8-21 metaG | ecosystem: Host-associated > Plants > Roots >...
GACGCCTTCGAGCGGGCCCTGCTGCGACGGCGCCGGCTCGGCGCGTTCCTGGCGCCGGCCGTGCTGGTGATCGCGGCGGGGGCGATCGCGCTCGCGCTCTCTCGCAACAAGGAAAAGGCGTCGCTGGTCGAGCGCGAGCCCAACGACACGCCTGCGCAGGCCACGTTGCTTCCCCTCGACAAGCCCGTGGAGGGGCACGTCGGCAAGCGCGTCGCGGACAGCGCGCCCGACCTCGACTACTTCCGAATTCCGACCGCAAAGTCCGCTCGGCTGGTGTCGGCGCGCCTGGAAGGAATTCCCGGCGTCGATCTGGTCCTGGAGCTGTTCGACGCGCAGGGCGTCGCGGTCGCGAAGAGCGATGCGCGCGGTGAAGGCGGCGGCGAGTGGATTCAGCCCACGGAGGTGGGGCCCGGCGAGGCGTTCATCCTGGTGCGCCAGCTGTGGACCCAGGGCGCACCGCTCGTGGAGGACGCTCCGGATGCCTACCAGCTGTCGGCGCATTTCGGCGCGCCACAGCCCGGCTGGGAGATCGAGCCCAACGACACGCCGACGCGCGCCACGGTGGCCAGCGCCGGGAGCCGCCGCATGCGCGGGTTCCTGGCCAGCGCCGATGATCGGGACTGGTATTCGTTCGGATTCCTCGGGCCGGGCAAGTACTTCGCCGATGTCGACGCCCCTGCCGGCGTCGATGTCGTGGTGCTGCTCGCCAACGACGCCCTCGACGACGCAACGACCAGGACCGTCAACCGCGCGGGGGTCGGCGAGAAGGAGCACGTGGCGTTCGAAGTGCGCTCGGGCAAGCCATGCCTCATCGGGGTGGCCCGCAAGGGCGAGGTGGTGGACGCCGGGAAGGCCCCTCGCCCCGCCGGGGATCCGAAGCTGCAACCGCTCGCTGGCCTCGACGACCCCTACGATCTCGTCATCGAGCCGGCGTCGGAGTGACGCGCGGCGCGGCCGGACTCACGGGCCTCATGGCTTCCCAAGCAGCCGCGCCGCCTCTTTCGCGTGATAGCTGAGGATCATGTCGGCGCCCGCGCGCCGCATCGAGAGCAGGGTCTCCAGCATCAAGCGATCGTGGTCGATCCAGCCCTTTTCGGCGGCCGCCTTCACCATCGCGTACTCGCCCGACACGTTGTACGCCGCGACGGGAACGTCGAACTCGCGGCGCACCTCGCCGATCACGTCGAGGTAAGCGAGCGCCGGCTTGACCATCACGATATCCGCCCCTTCCTCGACGTCGAGCGCAACCTCGCGGATGGCCTCGCGCACGTTCGCGGGGTCCATCTGGTATCCCCCCCGATCGCCGAAGGCGGGCGTCGAATCGACGGCGGTGCGAAACGGCCCGTAGTAAGCCGACGCGAACTTCGCGGCGTAGGCGAGGATCGCGGTGTCCTCGAAGCCGTCTTCGTCGAGCGACTCACGAATGAAGCCGACCGCGCCGTCCATCATCCCCGAGGGGGCGACGATGTCCGCGCCAGCGCGCGCGTACGACACCGCCAGCCGGCCCAGATTCTCGCAGGTGGCGTCATTGTCCACGGCGCCGTCGACGATGACGCCGCAATGCCCGTGCGTGGTGTATTCGCAGAAGCAGGCGTCGACCATCACCACCAGGTCGGGCACGGCCTTCTTGATGCCACGAATGGCGAGCTGAATCACGCCGTCAGGGTGCCAGGCCTCGCTGCCCACCTCGTCCTTTTTCTTCGGCAGACCGAACAAGATGACGGCGGGGATGTCCAGCGCGGCCACCTCCTCGGCCTCACGAACGACCTGGTCGACGGAGAAGTGGAACTGCCCCGGCAGTGACGAGATTTCGCGGCGCACCCCGCCACCCGGACAGACGAAGAGCGGGAAGATGAAGTTGCCGGGAGCGAGCGTGGTCTCACGAACCAAACGACGGAGGGCGGCCGTGCGACGGAGGCGGCGGGGACGAGTTTCCGGGAAGGACATGCGGAAACTCTAACCGATGCCCGGTACCACCGCAGGTCGACCGCGGAAGTCCGCCAGCCCGTCGACGAGCGCCGCCACCGACGGGCGTGCCGCCACCACGTGCACCCGAACACCGGCGTCGCGCGCCGCCTGCAGGGTGGTGGGGCCGATGACGGCGACCACCTTGTCGGCGAGGGCCTCCGCGCCTCGCGCCCCGACGAAGGCCCGCAGCGCCGACGGGCTCGCGAACGTGGCGACGTCGAAAGGCGGCGGCGCCTCGGCGAGCGCGAGCGGTCGTGTCTGCGAGACCGGCACCACGTCGACGGAGGCGCCGCGTGCCGCGAGCACGTCGGACAGCAGCTCCCGCCCTCCAATCGCCTGCGGAAACAGGACGCGCGCCCCCGGTGACAGCGCAGGGAAGGCCGCCGCGAGGCCCTCCTGCCGCTGATCGTCGGGCACGAGATCCACGCGCGCGCCGCGGTCGCGCAGCGCGCGAGCGGTCTCGGCCCCGACCGCCGCGACGAAAGGGGCTCGGCTCGCGAGCCCGAGCGCGACCGCGAGACCGGGGCGCCGATCCACGGCCGCGCGAACCGCCGACGGGCTGGCGAATACGATCCAGTCGTAGGCGGACAACCTGGCGGCGGCTTCGTCGAACGCCGCCCACGACGGCGGCGGGCCGATCTCGATGGTCGGGTAGTTGAGCGGCGTGCCGCCACGCTCGCGGAGCGCCGACGCGAGCTCGTTCGCTTGCGCGATCGGGCGCGTGACGAGAATGCTCCAGCCGGACAGTGAGGATGTCGCGGTCACCCGGGTCATGATAGCTTCGCCGGTCGATGCTGGCGCGGGCGCGATTGCTGATTCTATCGGTGGCGGTGGCCGTCAGCGGGGCCGCCGGAGGATGTCGCAACGGTCGATCGGCGTCGGATTCGGCGCGGTCCATCGCGGCCGCGACCCCCACCGTGATTCTTCACGCGGCGGCAGGCGGGCGGACCATTCCCGTTCGCGTGGAGCTGGCGCTGACGGAGCCCGAGCGCGAGCGCGGCCTCATGTACCGGAATCACCTGGATCCCGACGCCGGGATGCTGTTCTTGTTCCCGTCCTCGGGCCCGCTGGCGTTCTGGATGAAGAACACGCTCATCCCGCTCGACATGATCTTCATCGATCAGGAAAAACGAATCGTCGGCATCGTCGAGAACGCCGCGCCCGAGACCGAGACGCCACGCCGGGTGACCGGGAGCTCTCAGTACGTGCTGGAGATCGGCGGCGGATTGAGCCAGCGGTGGGGCATCGCGGCCGGAAGCGCCGTCGAGTTTCAGGGGCTGCCCGCGAACGCGATCCCCAACTGAGCGCGACTTTGCCGATGCGCTTCGGGCCGCGTCCGCGGCGTGAGTGGCGCTACTTCTGTCCGCCGGAGCTCGCCGGCTCCGCGTGCTGAGGGGACGGCGTGGGACGCGGACGGAGGCCGGCGGGCGTGAGGCCGTTCGAAGCGTCCCCGGGCGCGAGCGGCCCGACCTTGTCTGCAGAGGCCTTCGCCGCTGAAGGCGTCACCGCCACCTTCTCGGGCCCGTCGGCCGCAGCCGGCTCGGTCCTCGCCATGACTTCCGCACTGCCCGGCTCGAGCACCGGTCCCGCCAGCGCGGAGTCGATCAACCCGAACAGCTCGGACCACTGGGCGCGTTCACCGTTCGGGCCGGCGAGCGTCCAGACCTCCGCGTTCGAGATGTCGCGATCGCCCGCATACAGGATGGGCTGAGCCACCACGCGGGCCTGCCCGTCCTCCGACGATACCGTCAGGCGATAAGCGCGCGCCGTGGCGACCTCCGACGAACGCGCCGGCTTGGGCCGAGTGACGATCACGCCAGTGGCGGGATCCGCGCTGGCCACCTCATACCCCTCGGCCGTCAGCGCACCCACGCACACGGCGAAGACCTTGTCATTCGGCGCGGCGAACTGGCGCGCGCCGCTGCGGCCGATCTCGCCCTGCGTGAGGACGTGGCTGCTCCCGCACGCGCCAATCGCGACCAACCCGACCAACCCAATCCACTGGTACACGCGCTTGTTCATGTGACTCATTGCCGAGAGCTCCTGCGAAAGACGATGCCGAACCTGATCTTGCTTGCGGCCAGGTTAGCACCAAGTCGTTCGGACACGCGGCCTCGGACCTCTGCGACTGGCGGCGCCGGGATGCCCGAGGTCCGAGTCCGAGGTCTCTTGCGGTCGCGGGGCCACCCCGCCGCCTACAAACCCAGATAGACGGCGACCCAGGTGGCGCCCGCGATCGCGACGGCGATGCATGTCATGGGCAGCACATGGGGAACGAAGTACGGGTACACCAGCATGGCCACACCGGCTATGCCCTGGGGCCAGCGGCGCATCTTGCGGCCGTAGGTGAACAGCACGAAGCCAACCCCGGAGATTGCCATCGACACCAGCAACCAGACGGGATCGAGCATCATGTCCTCAGTTTACATTGACCGCGGGGGCCGGCTCGGACAACCTGGATCGGCACGAACGACTTCGCGCCCCTAACCCCCGAGGACGCCCTTGAGCTCAGGTTCCCGCATCGCGTTGGTGGTGGTGCTCGTGTCCGCCGCCGTGTTTGGTGCTTTGTTCTGGTTGCGTCGCCCACAGCCCCCGGTGGCGGCGCCGCCGGCTCCGGTCGCGGCGCCCGCTCCTCCGGCGCCGCCCGTTCCTCCTCAGCCCCCGCCGGAAGCGCCCGCCATTCGCCACCCCGTCGCCAGCGGCGCGCCGCCCGGCGCCGTCCCGGGCCTCGATGACTCGGACGGCTTCATCAAGAATGCGATCGCCGACCTGGTGGGCCACAAGTCGTCGCTGTCGCTTCTCGTCTTCGACGGCTTCGCCCGACGCTTCGTCGCCACGGTCAACAACCTGGCCACGGACAGCGCGAGCGCCCAGCTGTGGCCGGTCACGCGCACGGAAGGACGGTTCACCGTCGAGGCGCCCGGCGCCGGCGACGGTGCCATCATCGCCCCCACGAACAACGCACGTTACGCAGCGTTCGTGGCCTTCGTCGACGCCATCGACGCCCAGCGTGCCGTGGCGTTGTACACACGGCTCTACCCGCTCTTCCAGCGGGCGTACGAGGATCTGGGGTTTCCTGGAAAGTACTTCAACGACCGCGTCGTCGAGGTCATCGACAATCTCCTGGCGACACCCGACGTCGCGGCCCGGGTCAAGGTAAGGCTCATCACGGTGGACGGCGCGGCTCCGTCGGCGGGCACGGGGCGCCTCTACGTGTTCGCGGACCCCGCGCTCGAATCGAGCACGGTGGGGCAGAAGATCCTGCTGCGGGTCGGTCCCGAAAACGCCCGCAAGCTCAAAGCCAAGCTCGCCAGCGTTCGCCGTCACCTCCTGGGAGACGCTGACGCGCGCGCGATCGCGCGGTGACGGCGCGGGCGCGGGCAGCATCGTGATTCGAATCGCCGCCGCTGGATCTTTTCCCTCGACGCAGCCGCCGTAGCCCGCTACAAGACCGGCTCGCACGCCCGATGGCAGAGTCAGATATTTCGATCGCTGGGGACGCGCGATGGGCTGCCGCGCCACCGCGCCTGCGTACCTGGCAGCGCGATGCCCTGGCGAAGTTCGAGCGGGACCGGCGGCCGAGCTTCCTGGCCGTCGCCACCCCTGGAGCGGGCAAGACCACCTTCGCGCTGACCGCCGTGCGCCGGGCATTGCTCGATCGGCGCGCCCACAGGCTGGTCGTGGTCGTGCCCACGCAGCACCTGAAGCGACAGTGGGCCCACGCGGCGGAGCCCTTCGGCCTGCACCTCGATCCCGGCTGGGCGCCCGGTTACGGGGCGCTGCCTTCGGACGTGCACGGGATCGTGGTGACGTATCAGCAGGTGGCGTCGAATCCGGGCGCCCTTCGCCCGCTGGTCCGGGGCGCCTTCGCGGTGCTCGACGAGATTCACCACGCCGGTGAGAGCCGCACGTGGGGCGACGCCGTCCGCACCGCGTTCGAGCACGCCGCGTGCCGCCTGTGCCTGTCAGGGACGCCGTTTCGCTCGGACCAGAACACGATCCCGTTCGTCACTTATGACGGCGACCTGGCGCAGCCCGACTACGAGTACGGATACGGACAAGCGCTGCAGGAAGGGGGCGTCGTCCGTCCAGTCTACTTTCCCCGCATCAATGGCCACATGGAGTGGACGGCCCCGGGAGGCATGGACTATGCCGCGACCTTCGACGATCCGCTGACCCGTGAGCTGTCGAACCAACGCCTGCGAACCGCCTTGAACGTGGAGGGCGAGTGGCTGCCCACGGTCCTCGAGCAAGCGCACGCCCAGCTCGCGCACCTGCGGCAGCGCGATCCGCGCGCCGGGGGCCTGGTCATCGCGATGGATCAGGAGCACGCCCGCGGGATCGCCCGGGTGATGACGGAGCGCCTGCGCGTCGTGCCAGTGGTTGCCACCTCCGATGAAGCGGCGGCCTCGGACAAGATCAGCAGCTTCGTCAGCGGCATCGCGCCCTGGATCGTCGCGGTGCGCATGGTCTCCGAGGGCGTCGACATCCCTCGGCTGCGGGTGGGGGTCTACGCCACAAACACCATCACCGATCTGTTCTTTCGGCAGGCCGTGGGCCGCCTGGTCCGCTGGGTGGAGAGCGGTGGCCGCCAGAACGCTTACATGTTCATTCCCGACGACGTGCGCCTGCGAACGTTCGGAGCCACCATCGCAGAGCAGCGCCGCCACAGCCTGCGGCGTCCGAGCGACGACCGAGACGGCGATCCTTTCGCCCGGGATCGCGCCCCGTCCGCGAACGCCACCGGACGCCCCGAAAAGGCCGACGGGCAACTCTCGCTGTTCACGGCGATCTCGGCGGTCGCCCTCGACGAAGAGGGCCGCCGCATGCACGCGGTTCGCCTGTTCGATCCGGACGTTCCCGACGCGCCCGGCGGCGGCGAGCCCATCCCCGACTTTTTTCCGGCGCGGCCGCGGGCGTCGAGCGGCCTCCCGGAGCACGTGCCGCTCGTGGAGCTTCCGCCGGTTTCCGTTCCCCTCCCCGCGCACGATCCGACCCTGGCGACGGCGCCCGCGCTCGGGGCGCTCGGGCGGCGGCGGCGGCTTCGCGAGGAGAACAGCGAGGCGGTCGCGCTGCTGGCGCGAACGACGGGCAAGAGCCACGCCGAGGTGAACGCCGAGCTGAACCGCCGCATCCGCATCCGGAGGATCAGCGAAGCGTCAGTGCGGCAACTTCAGCAGCGCCTCGAACTGGCCCGCAAGCTGCTGCGAGGTTGATTCTACGCGCGCTTCAACTCAAGGCCGCCCGGATTCGCGCCGCGAGCGCCTCGCGCTCCTGGTCGTCTTCGTAGCGGACGCGTGGCCAGAAGAAGCCACGCAGCCCATCCTTGCGCCGTCGCGGGACAACGTGCACGTGCACGTGCGGGACGCTCTGCGAGATCCTGTCGTTGAGCGCGACGAACGTTCCCTCCGCGCCGAGGCCGCGCTCGAGCGCGGCGCTGATCCGCTGCGCGGCGAGGAACACCGCCGCTACCGCCTGCGGCGCCAGAGCGGCGAACGTGGCGACGTGGCTCCGCGGCACCACGAGCGCATGGCCCTTGAAGACCGGTCGCGCGTCCAGGAACGCCACAACCTCCTCGTCGGCCAGCAGCACGCTGCCGGAGGTCTTCCCCGAAGCGATCTGGCAAAACACGCACGCCGCGTCGGACGTCATGGCCTCACTGAAATCACTCGCGGCGTCATTCTCCGCACAAGGTCGCGACGATGGTGCGCGCCCCTCCCGCGTCGCGATGCTCGCCAAGGTAGATGCCCTGCCACGTCCCGAGCGCCAGCCGCCGGTCACGAATGGGCAGCGTCACCGTCGTCCCGAGCAAGGCGGTCTTCACGTGCGCCGGCATGTCGTCGACGCCCTCGGCGGTGTGGACAAAATACCCGGCGTCCTCGGGCACGACTCGCTCCAGCCAACGCCCCAGGTCGGCGCGCACATCCGGATCCGCATTCTCGTTGATCGACAGCGACGCCGACGTGTGTTGAATGAACAGATGGGCCGTCCCGACGCGAAAGCGCGCCAGCTCGGGCAGCGCCCGAACGATCTCATCCGTGATCAGATGGAAGCCGCGCGGTCGAGGCTTGAGCCGGATCTCCGCTTGATGCCACGTCATTGCCCACGTCTTACTAGGAAAAAGGAGCTTTGGAGGCGAACGGTGACGCGCGACCGTAGGAGATGGTCGCACCTTGGAGCACAGCGCTCGCAAGAACATTTCGTGACGAGGAACGGAGCCCCGAGGCTCCTACGACCATCACACCAGCGCTGTCGGCCGCGCCGCTCCGGTGAGGCTTCGGTGTGTTCAGTGACTCATGGATGGATTGTTTCTCGCCTGCCTGATGGGGATCTGCGGTCTTCCCGAGTCGCACGGGCGGCTCGATCCGCCTGCTCTCGTCGACCAGGGCGCGCCGAAGGCGGACGCCGCCGCGGCCGTGGCCGAGCGCCCTGTTCCCCAGGTGGCCTCCGCCGCGGAACAGGTCGCGCCAACGGGGAGTGCCAAGCTGTCTCGCGCCGCCATCTCCGAGGTGGTGCAACGAAATACCCCCGCTGTCAGGCGCTGCTACGAGCGGGGGTTGGTCGAGGACGAGACGTTCAGCGGCACCGTCGAGATCGCCTGGAAGATCCAGGTCGATGGACGCGTCTCGACCGTCAACGTGCTCGACGCCAGCAAGCGCAACGGCGCCGTGGAGGACTGCTTGCTGGCGGAGATCATGCGCTGGAGATTCCCCCCGTCGTCCGAGCCGACCGCCGTCGGCGTGTACCCGTTCGCGCTGGATGCGCGGCTGCTGAGTCGGCACGCGCGGCAGTCGCCCTGACGCGGCTTCGCCGCTCGGGCAAGGGGCTTCGCCCCGGGCGCGGGGCCTCCCCGCTCGACGCCGGTGCCGGCGCGGCGACCGGGGTCCCCATGCAGGTCAGCCTGCGTGGGGTAGAGCCATGCCGCGCCTCCCGGTGCTCTGACGGTCGTGTCGCCGGATAGCCGTCCCTCGTTCGCGGGATTTCTTCGGGAAAGGTGCCTAGTGTACCGTCCGCGACATAGGCGCAACGTTGGGCCGACGATCCTGCGCCCCCGCTTCGTTGCTCCTCCTCACCATACCGCCGGGTATGCCTCGTCGTCGCGCCTCGCCGGACCGCAGGCTTGTCAGCCGATCATTGCCCCTATTTCGCCGACGGTACACTTAGTGTCCCGTCGGGGCCTTGGTCGAGATCACCGGTGGGCCGCGAAACACCCGGCGCGCGCCGAGCCACCAGCTGCCGAGGAGAATCGCCGCCAGCGCCAGCGTCGCCACCAGCGCCTTCTCGTTCGGCGGCTGCACGCCGATCCAGACGAGGACCGCGACCCCCAGCACGGAGACGACCGCCAGGCCTCGATAGACGGCGCCGCCGAGGTCGAACGGTCCCATCACCTTCCATGTCCGCCCAAACGCCAGCGCGCCGACCAGCGTCGGCATCACGTACGAGATGTAGAGAAAGACCACGCAGGCGGTCGTCAGGGTGGAGTAGACCGGCGCGTACAGGGTCGACGCGAGCGAGAGGCCTGCGGTGGTCCAGATCGCCGGGACGGGCGTCCTCCAGCGGGGCGACACCCGTCGTAGCGCCCGCGAGGCCGGCAGCCCTCCGTCGCGCGCGAACGCGTACACCATGCGCGACGTCGACGTCATGCACGCCAGCCCACAGAGATAATTCGCCACGACGATTCCCAACCACAGCGCCGAACCAAGCGGCCCGGGGACGCGCTCCTTCATCAACCAGGCGAAGACGTCACCGCCCTGTTTGGCCCCTTCGCCGACGCTGGGCATCGCGATCACGAAAGACGAGACCATCACCCAGCCGACCAGGCCGGACACGCCCACCGAGCGAAGCATTCCGCGCGGGACATTCCGCGCCGCTTGCACGGTCTCCTCGGAGGTGTGCGCGGAAGCGTCGAACCCGGTGATGGTGTAGATGGGCCACATCAACCCGAGCAGCGCCATCGCGAGGAGGCTCGAGCTCGCGGGCCAGACGGCCCCGCCCGCCGCGCCGCTCGTGTTGACGAACGCGCCGAGCCGACGCCATTCGATGCGGCCGGCGCCATGCCACATGGTCACCGTGAGGGCCAGCGCCACCACCAGGATGAGGTAGCCGCTGAAATCCGTCAGCACGGTCGTCAGCCGAATGCCGAAGTGGTTGAGGAGCGCGTGCGACAGGGAGATCAGCGCCACCCCGGCGGTCTGATGCGCGAACGTCAGCTTCGTCGGCTCGATCCCGACCACGGGACCGATGAAGTTCACGAACAGGCCGTAGGCCCCGACGTTCACCGCCGCGGTGACGAACACCAGCCCGGCCAGGTTGAACCAGGCCGTCGCCCAGCCCCAGCCCTTGCCGCCGAGGATCGCGCTCCAGTGGTACAGGCCCCCCGCGGTCGGAAACGCGGAGGCGACCTGCGCCATGCACAGCGCGACGATCAGCGCGAACGCCACGCCGATGGGCCAGACCACGCCGGCCGCCGCGCCCCCGACCGCGCTGACCCCGAGCTGAAGCGAGGTGATGCCGCCAGCCAGGATGCAGATCGTCGAGAACGAGATCGCGAAGTTCGAAAACGCGCTCATGCGCCGCCGCAGCTCCTGCGCGTAGCCGAGGCGGCCGAGCAGCTCGACGTCGCCCGCGGTGCCCTCGTCCTTCCCGTCCTTCACGTCGTTCCTGCGTTGCCCGTCTTGCCCGCCTGCCGATGGATTGGTCATCTCGTCGCTCCCAGCAGGACGTCCCATACGATGAGCTTCACAGCCAGCGCGGCGACGGTCCCGAGGAACAGCACCCGCACGAACCGATCCCCGCCCTTCAGCGCGGCGTGCGCCCCGAGCCAGCCTCCCACCAGGTTCGCCGCGGCGAGCGGCACCCCGATCCGCAGATCGATGATGCCGCCGGCGAAGAAGACGGCGGAGGCGGCCGCGCACGAAACCAGATTGATGGGCTTCGTGACGGCGACCGATTCCATCATCGTCAAGCTGAAGCAGACCGTGCAAAGGACCGTCATCAGCGTGGTGTACCCCCCGGAGAACAGCCCCCCATAGATCCCGAGGATCGCCGCGATCACGTAACCGACGGCGCGCCGGCGCGCCGTCGGCGGCGGTGGTTCCCCCCTCCGGTGCAGGGCGATGAAGACCACCAGCGCGGCCATCGAGATGCCGACCACGAGCTTGACGGTGGTCTCCGGCAGCTTGACGGCGACGAGCGCCCCCAGCGCCGAGGTGAGCATGGTGATGATCCCCAACGGGACCAGCAGGCGGCCCCGAAACATCCGGGCGCGCGCGAAGCGTGCCGTCGCCGAGATCGTCATGAACGTCACCGCGAACATGTTGGTCGCCACCGCCTGCCGCGGCGACATCCCCACCATGATCATGAGCGGGACGTTGATCAACGAGCTGCCGCCGGTGATCGCGCCGACCGCGCCGGTGATCAGCATCATCACCGTCAGCGAGGCGAGCTGGGCGGTCGTCATCATGAAAGTTGGAAGGAGACCATGCCGCCGCCAGCGTCCGCCGCGTTGAAGATAGACGTTGCCGTGCTCGGGCGAAAGTGGAGGTCCGATCCTCGGGGCCCTTTGCATTTCGGACGCTGCGCCTTAGGGTTGGGCCATGAGCGATCTCGGCGCAGCGACGACGTACTCCGGTGGGTGCCAATGCGGGCGCGTCCGATACCAGGTGACCGTGGACCTCGGCAAACCCGTGATGAGCTGCAACTGCTCGATGTGCGGGCGCGCCGGCACGCTCCTCACCTTCGTTCCGAAGGAGCAGTTCACCCTGCTGTCGGGCGAGGATGCCCTCACCGACTACCAGTTCAACAAGCAGGTCATCCACCATGTGTTCTGTGCCACCTGCGGGATCAAGTCGTTCGCCCGTGGCAAGGGAGCCGGCGGCGTCGAGATGGTGGCGATCAACGCCCGTTGCCTCGACGGCGTCGACCTGGACCTGCTCGCGGTCACGAAGACCGACGGCCGAAGCAAGTAGTCACCGCTGTGCAGCGCTGCGCGTCCGGTAGCTGTTCCATTCGTCGTGACCTCCCCCGGCGCCAGCGTGCTATGAAAACAGCTCCTTCCGGGTTCTTGACATGGTCGATGTCCCTGACTCGCTGATCGACCGCTTGAAGACGCGCGAAGCCGCGCTCGTCGCCGGGCTGGGGTGCGGCGAACTGGGCGGCGTGCCAGGCTGGTCGGCCGTCCTGACGAGCCTCGCCGCCAGGCTGCCGTTCCCTGACGAGCGCGCGCTGGTGACGAAGCTGATCGTGGCCGGTCGCGCCGTCGACGCGGTCGCGTTGGTGCGGGACCTGCTGGCACACGGCGTCCTCAGCGACGCCCTCCGCGCGGGGTTCCCCGAGGGCGCGGCGGTTCCGGAGACTCTGGCCCGCGCGGCAGGGTTGCCCTGGCGCGCGGTCGTCACCACGGCGTTCGACGATCTCTGGCAGCGTGCGCTCGCGGCCGGGCCTGGTGATCGTCAGGGGCTTCCCGTCGTCACGGGCATCGACACCGCGGCCCATCTGCGCTCCTTTGGACCCCGGCCCCTGTTGATGCACCTCTTCGGCGTGGCGCGAAGACCCGAGAGCTTGTGCCTCGGGCCCGGCGACGCGCGCGCCCGCCTGGTCTCCGCGGGCGGGCTGGCCTGGCTCGCGGAGCTATACCGCCGGCGCTCGCTGGTCCTCGTCGGGTTCCGCGCCCGCGATCCCGATCTTGCTTGGCTGTCGTCGTGGCTGTCGACCATCCCGGCAACCGCTCATCCCCACTTCATTTTTCTCGACGTTTCGGCGGAAGCCGACGCCGAGACGGAGGCACGCCTGCTGGCGTTGCGGACGAAGCTTCAGGTGATCGCCTGCCCGGGAGGCCACGCGCAAGCGCTCGAGCGCCTGGGCCAGCTGGCGTTGGAGATCGGGCCGAACCTGCCGCCGCTCGACGCCGACGTCGATCTGGACGCGTGGCTCCTGCGGTGGACGACGGTGCCGGCCGATCCCGAGCCGCGCGAGGTGCTGGCGCGCGCGGCCGTCGCACTGCGCGCCGAGGAGCGATGGGATCGGCTGACGGAGCTGTTGCTGCGGCGACTCCCCTTCCAGGACGAGCGAAGCGAGCAACGCGCGGCCCTCGACGAGGTCGCGAACATCTTTCGTGATCGGCTGGACTCGCCACATGGCGCCCTCCGCGCAGGGCTCGCCGCCCTTCGGCTCTCGCCTGGCGACGACGGGCTTTGGGAGCGCCTCGGCGCGGACGCGGGCGCGGCGGGCGCGTGGAGCGACCTCGTCGCGGGGGCCACCCAGGCGGCTGCGGCGGCCGAGGCGACGCCGGACGCCGCGCGGATCTGGCGCGGCATCGCGCGGGTCATTCGCCACCACCTCGGCGGTAAAGAGGACGCGATCGCCGCCTACCAGCAGGCGCTCGCCGCCGAGCCCGATCATAGGGAGACCCGCGACGAGCAGCTCCAGTTTCTGCGCGAGCTCGAACGCTGGGACGATCTCGTCGGGGCGTTCCGGGCCGGCGCCACCGAGACGCGCGAGCCGGCGCGCGCCTCCTCGTTGCTGCGCGAAGCGGCGACCGTGCTGGAACAGAAGCTCGGCGACAGGGCGGGCGCCATAGGCGCCCTCGAGAACGTGCTGGCGATTGATCCTGAGTCACCGGACGCGCGTTCCGCCACCGTCTCGCTGGAGCACCTCTACGAAGCCGAGCGGCGCTGGGCCGACGTGGCGATCACGCTCGAACGTCGCGCCCGCCGGTTGCCGCCTGCCGACGCGACCGTGGCTCGCCGCCGGCGCGCCGCGATCCTGGCCGAGCACCTCGACGACACCCGTGCTGCCGTCGCAGAGCTCGAGGAATTGCTCGCCACCAACGCGAACGACCTCGACACCCTGCGCTTGCTCGCGGACATCTGCGCGCGGGGGGCGCTGCACGAAGAGTACCTCCGGACGTTGCGCCGGATCGCCGACCTGGCGCCCGATCGCGAACAGCGTCTCGACCTCCTGCGCCGCCTGGCCAGCGAAGGGGACGCCCGGCCGGAGGGCGCCGACTGGGCGACCCGGGCGCGCGAGGACATCCTTCGGCTGGCTCCCCTCGATCCCGATGCGTTCGCGGCGCTCCTGGGGGACTTCCGGAGGGCCGGCAGGTTCACGGCGATCGCCGAGGCGCTCGTGCGACGCATCGAGGCCCTCTCCGCCGAGGGCGGGCCGGCAGGGGCGCCTGACGACGTCAAGGAGGTGGAGGCCCGCAGCCACGAGAAGCGTTCGTTGTTGGTGGCGCTCGGCGAGACCTACGAGCGCGATCTGTCCGACCCGCGAAGCGCGCTGGACGCCTATCTCGCGGCCGAGCGGGCGGGCGATCACCGCGAGGAGACGTACGAGGCCGTCGTCCGGCTGGCGACGTCGCTCGAAGTTTGGCCGGCCTGCGCCGACGCGCTCCGAAGATGGGCGGCGGTGGCCCCCGAACCCACGTCGCGGGCGGCCTTGCGGATCCGGGCGGCGCAGGTGCTCGCCGACACGATGAATGATCTTCCCGGCGCCGAGACGGAGCTGCGCCAGGTCCTCGATGACGCCCCCGCGCACGCGGCAGCCCTGGCGGCGTTGGCACGCGTCCGTCGGGACGGCGGCGACTTCGAAGGCGCGAGCCGGCTGTTTCTCGACGCCGCCGAGCAGGAGACAGAGCCCACGCTCAAGGCGGCGATACTGACGGAGACGGGCGTCGTCGTTCAAGAGAAGTTGCAGCAGGAGGACCTGGCCGTCGAGCTCTACGTACAGGCGATGGCGGCGGATCCGGAGAGCGCTCCCGCCGCCGAACGCCTCGCCGTGATCTATGCGCGCCACCAGCGGTGGGCGGCGCTCGAGCCGATTCTCGACGCCCTCGCCGCCGGGGACGCCCCCCCGACCGCCGCGTCCGTTGCCGGCGATCGGCAAGGCGCCCGGCAGGCCCTCGAACGAATCGTCGCGAGGCACCTGCAGCGCGCCGAGGTCGCCGTCACGCTGGGCAAGCCGGAGAAGGCGCTCGAATGCCTCGAGGAGGCGTATCGCCTCCAGCCAGCGTCGCTCGCCGTCTTGAACCGATACGCCGCATTTCGGTTGCAGCGCGGTGACTGGAAGGAAGCCGCGGATCTCTTCGTCGCCCTCAGCCGGTTGCACCGGGCGGGGCTGTCCGACGCTGACGTCCTGCAGATCACGATGGTGGTCGCCCACTGCCGGACCGAGGAGGGCGACGTCGCCGGGGCGATCGGCTGGTACGAGCGCGCCCTCGCCCTCGATCCCAAGCAGCGGCAGGCGCTCGAGGCGCTCGGCCGCCTGCACGCGCAACGGAAGGACTGGAAGGCGTGGGTCAAGGACCGGCGGGCCCTGGTCGCGCTCGCCGCCCCCGAGGAGCGGCCGGCGCTGCTGGAGGAGCTCGGGGACGCGTATCTCCAGCGGCTGGCCGCGCCCCGCGACGCCATCGCCGCGTACCGAGCCGCGGTGACGGCCGAGCCCGGCCGCCACGCGACGGTGCACAAGCTGCTGGACCTCTATACGCAGCACGGAGAGTGGGTCCCCGCGGCCGAGGCGCTGGTGTCGCTGGCGCTGGCCGAGGCCGATCCGCTCGCGCGGGCCAGGACGCTCCTCGCCGCGGCGCGGATCTGGGTGAACGAGCTCCACCGGCCCGACGAGGCGACGGCGCTGCTCGAACGTGCGCTCGACGAGGCGCCGGAGCTGAGCGATGCCTTCGACCTCCTCGTGAAGCTTCACCGGGAGGCGCAGGCCTGGCCGGAGCTCGCGCGGAGCTACAGCCGAATGATCAAGCGCCTCCCCGCGGAGGGGGCCGCGGAGCGGCGCGGGCCCCTGTGGGGACAGCTGGCAGACCTCGCGCTCGGCCATCTCCGCGACCCCGCGCTGGCCACCACAGCGCTCGAGGTCGCCGCGACCTTGGAGCCCGAGCGGGCACACTACCGGGAGGCCCTCGCCGATCTCTATCTGGCCGGCGGCGCGGACAGCCGCGACAAGGCCATCGCCGCTCATCAGCACCTGCTGGCTCGCGACCCGAATCGGATCGCCTCCTATCAAGCGCTGGTGAGGCTCTACGGCGAGGCCGGAGCCTTCGACAAGCGCTGGTGTGTCGCCGCGACCTTGTCGTTCCTGCGGCAGGCCGATGCCCCGACGGAGGCGCTCTTCGACCGGTTGCGCCCCCGCCAGGTCCGGTCCGCGACCCAGCCCTTCAACGATGAGACTTGGCAGCGGATCCTGCACCCGGACGAGGATCGCTCCATCGGAGCGCTGTTCGCGATGTGCGGCCCTCAGATCGCCACGCCGGCGGCCCAGCCGCTCGGCGCGTTCGGACTGAAGCGAGGTCAGCAGGTCGACCCGGAGACCGATCCGCGTCCCCTCGTGCGCGCCCTCATGCAGCTCGCGTCCACGTTGAACGTGGCGATGCCCGATCTGTTTCTTCTCGAGGCCGCCGACGCGGCCAGCACCATCCTGACCTTGAAGGGCAAGGGGGGACCGCGTGCGACGCTGGTGCTAGGACCGTCGATCTACCGGCGCGAGGATCCTTTCGAGCTGGCGTTCGCGGCCGGCAAATTGATGGCGTTCCTGCGACCCGAGCGCTTCCTGCGCTACGCGCTCGCCTCACGGGCGGCGCTGGAGTCCGCCCTGGAGGCCATCTTGACGGTGGCTGGCGCGCCCATGGCCGTGGGCGGCGGGGCGGCGGCGACGGCTGATGCTCGACTCCTCGCGGCCTCCTTGCGTCGCGCGATACCGGCCGGACTCGGCGAGCAACTCGGCTCCGTGGCGCGCCGCCTGCTCGAGACGCACGGCAGCGCCGTCGACGTCGGGAGGTGGCTCGCGGCGACCGAGCTGACCGGCGCGCGCGCGGCGCTCCTGATCAGCGGCGACCTGGCAGCGGCCGCGCGCGTGATCTGGAGCGAGACCGCCGAGACGTCCGGCGGAGCACCGCCCGCTGGAGCGCCCGCCGCGAAGGAGCGCGTGAAGGACTTGATCGCCTTCTCGATCACGGAAGACTACTTCGCCTGCCGGGTCCACCTGGGCATGACCGTCGCGTGAGATCGCGCGTGGGCTGCTACTGCAAGTCCACCTTTTGCACCCCCCAGTAACCACTCGACAGGTAGAGGGTGTTCCCCTGGCGAGAGACGCCGTTCGACCACCAGCCGAGGGTGCGGGTGAACTGGCGGAACTGCGGCGCCTTTCCGTCGGCGAGCTGGTAGATGTCCACGCCGTTCGGACCCCAGCCCGATGTCAGCACGGCCCGATCGCCTTGCACATCGAGGAGCCAGCCCCAGCCGTGGGCGCTCGTCGACACGCGATCGACCGGAGCACCCGGGTTCGTCAGATCGAGGGCGTGCAAGTTCACGCTCGCGCCGCTACCCAGCGAATTGGGGTCGCCGTATTGCTGCGCCGACAGGTAGGCGAGATTGCCGCGCACGAACGTCGAACCGACCCAGCCGTCGAGCGACGTCGACGACACCAGCTCGCCCCGGCCGCCGCTGACCCGGACGACGTTGAAGTCGTCATGGGCGACGTGGCTGGCGTCATCCCACCGGTAGTCGATGGTGTAGAGCAGGCTGGTATCCGTGGGGGAGCCCCCCACGAGCAGCCCGGGCAGGTTGATCTTCGCGCCGACCTTCGGGTGCGCTCGATCGGACAGATCGATCCGGTCGGCGAAGTAACGGACCGTCGCGTCTTGACCGCTCGCCGGCGTCCGGTCGAACCATTCGTAGTGCCCCGTGTAGAGGTCGTTCCCCACCACCTGCATGTTGCCCCACCACGCCTGGGGATCATCCACGATCGTGACCGACGCGGTGGCCGGGGCATCGGGCTTCTTCAGGTCGACCACCCACAAGGCGCTGTTCACGTCGACGAACATGCCGTTGTTGGCGTCGTAAATCGGCTCCCAGCGGCGAAACGCGAGCGCATCGCCGCCGACCTGCACCACCTCACCGCCCCAGAACCAGTCGTACGCGAAGCAGCCGGCGAACCCCCACCCGTACCAACCCCAAGGATCGAGGGGCAGCTGGATCTTCCCGCGAAGCTGCACCCCGCTCGACAGATCGACGACCTGAACCTGCTGGGCGCGCCCGACACAGGTGTTCGTCGCGCCCGACGGAGCGAGGGCGGTCGGCCGGCCGTTGCCGTCACACACCGCGGGAACTCGGACGTCGGTGACGACGTAGGCGAGACTCCCGTTCATGAACACCTGCGCGTTGACCCCCGCGACCCGGACGGTGGGCGCGTTGCTCGCGTCGCTGGTCTCCTCCGCGTTGGCGAGGGGGACGAGACGCACCTCCGACCACGACAGGTCGTTGTTCCACCAGTCGCTGGAGATCTCGGCGATGTTGCTCCCCTGGGGCTGCGCCGTGATGACGTTGCGGGCGAGCGTGAGCTCCGTGGTGACGACGGGCGCCGCGTGGTTGGTGTAGTCGACGACCGCAAGCGAGAGATCCGACAGCGACACCAACCGGTTCTTCACGAAGATCCCGCGCTCGACCCAACCGCGCGTCAGCGCGGCGCCGCCTGTGGTGATCGTTGATGCGGTGAAGTCGATCAGCTGAAGACCGTCGTTGTACTGCTGGACGTCGTTGCTCCATCCCGAGAACGGAAGCACCACGAGGCCCTGCGTCGCGTCCATGGTGAAGGCCTTGAAGGTCCCGGCCGCCGGAGTCCAGGCCCACCCGCTCCCGAACGTCGACGTCCCGAGGAGCTGCGGCGATGCCGGATTGGTGACGTCGAGGTACTTCAACGACACCGCCTCGCCGTTGGTCGCGGCCGCGAAGTCGTCGCCGAGCGCGAACAGGCGCGAGCCCGGGGCAGGGAGGATGTTCCAGACGCTGCCGGGCACCTCCAGTCGTCCAGCAAGCTTGGGTGCCTTCGCGTTCGTCAGATCGTAGACCAGGAACGGCGTCGAGAGATTCGTTCCATAGGCGTAGTAGCCCTGGGGCGACAGGTAGAGACGGTTCACGTCGAAGCGCGCCGCGGCCGCGCCCCAGCCCGGAGAGGGAATCGTGAGCTGCGCCGCCAGAGCCGGCGCGTCCGGGTTCGTGAAGTCCGCGATGGACAGCACGTAGCCGGACGTTCCATCGCAATAGCCGAAGCTCCCCGCCGCGCACCCGACCACGTGAGCGATCTTCCCGTCGGCGAAGTCCAGGTTCCACCGCCCGTTGTCCGCGCCCCAGCCCTGCACCTGGCCGTTCACGGTAAGGGCCCCGCGCTGCACGATTCGCCCCTCGGGATCGGAGATGTCGAGATACAGCAACTGGGTCTGGTTGCTCGGGACCCCGTTCGCGCCGGGGGGGCCGTCGTGGGCCAGCAGAATCGAGCTGGGCGTGACGTTGAAGATGCCGGTGTATCCGGGAAAGTCGACCCGGCCGACCGCCGCGATGGCGTTGTTCGCGAAGCTGACCGACGACACCACGACGCCGGGGGTGGTCTGCGCCGTCGAGACGGCGTCCCAGCCGTAGAACCAACCGTAGTCCTGGCTGACCGCGTAGATGACGTCGCCGACCACGCGATCGTCGAGGACCCAGCCGCCGAGCTTGGCCTCGCCTAGCACCGTTATGTTGGCGGGATCGGTCGCGTCGAGGCCGCGGACGATCGAGCCGTGGAACGGCGTCCCGTCGTCGAGCTGGCCATACCAGTCGGCCACCACGACGATCGCCACGCCGTTGCGGACGATCATGTCGACCGGCGAGCCGAAGATCGGCGACCGCCCCAGCATGACCGGATGATCGACGTCGCTGACGTCGAAGACCATCAATCCGCGGTATCCGTTCAAGTAGTAGAGGCGATCACCCTCCAGCCGGTAGAGATCCGTCTCTTCCACGGTGCGCGCCGGTGTGGCGGCGGGGGCCGGCGTACCGGCCTTGGGCGTGGCGTTGCCGGCGGCGTCGGTGGCACCGCCTCCCCGCGGGAACGACGCGACGCCGCTGCCCCCGGGAGGCGCGGAGACGAAGTCGGTTTGGCCGGCCACCCGGGCGGTAGGCGCCGAGCTGCAGGCGGTGACGGCCATCAGGGCCAGGGCGCTCCACTTCATCGGTGGGTCCTCTCGTGAAAAATGGGCGGCGGCGAACGCGACTGCGGACGCGGAGCCGTACGTCTCGCCCGGGCGAACGCAAGGCTGATGCCAGCCAAATCGCCGTCGCCTCCGGCGTTTGGTGCGGGGGCGCTCCACCCACGCGCTCCCGACTGCGGGTGTTTTGTGAGGACGCCCTCAAGTTTCCGATGGCGCTTTGTTTGAGCCAGGTCCCTCGCGGCGGCGAAGCCGCGCTATTGCCTGAGCGTCGGCTCGACCTGCAGGGTCTGGATCTTCAGATCGCGGATCACGGTCAACGTCGCCCCAAGCCCGGCTTGCTCCTCGGTGAGCAGGCGATGGAGGTCGTCGATACCTCCAATCGGTTTGTCCCCATAGGAGACGATCAGGTCACCGTCACGAAGACCGGCGCGCGCCGCGGGGCTGTTCGGCTCGACGCTCACCACCAGCACGCCGCTCTCGTTGGCGAGCCCGTGAAAACGAACGATCCGGCGGTGCAAGGGCACGGTCTGTCCCGCGACGCCCAGGTACGAGCGGCGCACGCGCCCCTCATGAATCAGCTTCGCCATCACGAAGCCGGCGGTGTTCGCGGCGATCGCGAAGCATATGCCCTGGGCAGGCATGATCATCGCCGTGTTCACTCCGATCACCAAGCCCTGGGAATCGACCAGCGGTCCCCCCGAGTTTCCCGGGTTCAGCGCGGCGTCGGTTTGGATGACGTCGTCGACGAGGTGACCGGTCTTCGTGCGCAACGACCGGCCGAGCGCGCTGACCACGCCCGCCGTGACGGTGCAGTCGAAGCCGTAGGGGTTCCCGACCGCGATCGCGATCTGTCCCACACGCAACCCGGTCGAATCCGCGAAGCGGAGCGCCACCAGGTGCGGAGCGTCGATGCGCACCAACGCGAGGTCGGTCTGGGGGTCGTCGCCCACCAGATGGGCGGTCACCCGTTCGCCGTCCTGAAAGACTGCGGTGAGCCGCTTCGCCCCCGACACGACGTGGCTGTTGGTCAGGACGTAGCCGTCCGGGGTCATCACGAATCCCGAGCCGCTCCCCGATGTCTCCCCCGGGTCGCCGGGCGAAGGCGAACCGGGGCGATCACTCCTGGCCCCGGCCTTCGCCCCGGCGCCCTTCGGGCCCACGACCTCGATCTTCACGACCGAGGGGCTGACCTTTTCGGCGACGGCCGTGACGGTCTGCGAGTACGCATCAAGCAGCTCGCGATCGCGAGCCATCGGGCGTTCGGCGGTTTGCACGCTTCATTCTCCTTCGCCGAGGCTGGTCGCTCCCGGCGGGCATCGTCCGTGGGCATCATGCCGCACGGAACATCGGTCAATCGTAAGCGCCAACCGCCGAGCGTCAAACGCCGTGGCGCCTCGTGGTCGGTCGACCGTCGACCGTCAGCGCAAGCTGGCTTGACGGGGCGTGGACGGGAGACCGTCTCCCGGCGCCGACCGACCATGCCAGGAGAACCGGGCCGGCCTTTCGGCGGCAACGCACACGAGCTCGTCCTTGGCCACCTCGACCTCGGACTGCCCGTCCCACGTCAGGGACGTCGCGTTTCGGCAGTCGTCCGCCCCGTCGCGCCGCCATGCCCGCGAGAAGCGCGGTGCCTCCCGGGAATCCGAGTTGATGTGCAGCAGGCGGATGGGCCCCGCCACCAGCGGTCGGGCCTCGTGCCCCGAAACCGCGGCGTTGCCACGGACATCGGCCGCTCGCGTGCCCGCCGTCGTCACCGGCCCCGCGCAGCCCGCGCATACGAGCCCGCCGACCGCCGCCCACCGAATCCAACCTCTAATATGCGCCGTTCCAGTTAGTGTAGTCATCTGTACCTCGGAGTAAACCTTGGACCGACATCAATCAAGAAACAATGAACCGACGAATGATTCCGTGTAACTTCTTGGCCGACCCCTTGATCCGGGGGAAATCGTCCGCCGGCGGGAGGGGCCGTGCCCGAAGCCTTGCCTAGGTCGTGAGCTTGCGACGGATGGATCGCAGCTCGCGTTGCCGTTGCTTCGACGGCGCGGGGTACTCCATCTTCAGCGCGGCCAGCGTCTCCACGATGATCCGCGAGACGAGGAGGCGGGCGTTCTGCTTGTCGTCGGCGGGAACGACGTACCAGGGCGCCGCCGAGGTGCTGGTCGCGCTCAGACACGCCTCGTACGCCTTCATGTACGGCTTCCAGAACTTCCGTTCCTCGATGTCGGCCTGGCTGAACTTCCAGCGCTTGTCCGGATCGTCGATGCGGTCGATGAATCGTTTTCGCTGTTCCTCTTTCGAGAGGTGCAGAAAGAATTTGACGATGCGCGTGCCGTTTCGATCGAGGTGACCCTCGAGGTTGACGATGGACTCGAACCGCGTCCGCCATATGTCGCCGTGCTTGCCGTGGTGCTTGCCCCGCGCGGCCGGGAGGCCCTCTCCGCGGAGGATCTCCGGGTGAACCCTGGCGATGAGCACCTCCTCGTAGTACGAGCGGTTGAAGATCCCGATCTGGCCACGCTCGGGGAGGCAGCGGGTGGTCCGCCACAGGAAGTCGTGCTCCAGCTCCTCGGCGCTCGGATGCTTGAAGCTGAACACCTGGCAACCCTGGGGATTGACCCCGGACATGACGTGCCGGATGGCGCCATCCTTCCCCGCGGCGTCCATGGCCTGAAAGATGATCAGCAACGCATACTGGTTCGACGCGTAGAGCAGCCGCTGCAGGTTGCTCAGCTCCTGAACGTGCTCGGCGAGAGACTTTTCATAGTCGCTGGCCGAGCGGTAAAGCGGCTTCACCGACGTCGGCCAATCCTTCAACCGCACCTCGTGCCCGTCGCGGACCCGAAACTCGTCGGCGGAATGCTTCATCGCTTCATCTCGCGCATCGCTCCCTCATTCAGGCCGGGCTCCGCCGGTCCCCGGGACGCATCCGGCCATCCTGCCATTTTTTGGCCGGCCGCCCACTCAAATCGGGCAAATTGGATCGTAGGATAAAGGATGGCCCTCGTGGCAACTGACCAAGCGACCGAGCAGTCCGAACAACGCGCCAAGAGCCTGATGATCGAGGCCTTGCGCGGGAGGGGGGCGCGGTTCACCCGCGCCGACGCCATCGTCGCCTCGGGTCTCCCCGACGCCCAGGCCGAGCGCGCGCTCACGCTCTTGTTGAAGGAGTACCGCAGTCACCTCAGCGCGACCGAGACCGGGGAGCTTCTCTATGAGTTCGATCCGGCTTTCGTTCGTCGGGACGCGCTGTCATGGCGCGAGCGGAGCGCCGCCCTCGGGCGCACGATGTGGAGGGCCTTCGCCTTCCTGTTCAAGGTGACGATCGTGGCCACGCTGGTCGGCTATTTCGCCCTCTTCGTCGCGATGATGGTCGCCTTCATCTTCGCGCGCAGCAACTCCTCCGACGACGACGACAGCGGCTTCGGGTTGGACGGCCTGCTGTGGTTCTGGGGCTGGGACACGGGGGCCAGCGCCTTCGGCCGGCGCCGCGCCCGCCTCGCCCCCCGGGCGCCGCGCGTGCCCTTCTACAAGCGCGTGTTCGCCTTCGTCTTCGGCCCGCAGCTGCCGCCGATCGATCCGCTGCACGACGAGAAGCAAATCGTCGCCTATATCCGCGCCCAGCGCGGGCGCATCGCGGCCGTCGATCTCGTCCGCCTGATGGGGTGGACGTTCCCGCGCGCGGATGAGGAGACCACCCGGTTGATGGCCCACTACGGCGGCGAGCCCGAGGTCACGGAGGACGGCGTCATCATCTATTCGTTCAAGGAGCTCCGGAAGACGGTGGGGGGCGGCGACGACCGCACACCGCCGTCGGTGTGGCAGCGCGTGGAGCCCCTCACGCCCCTGACCGGGAACGCGGCGGGGACGAACACCCTCATCGTGTTCTTCAACGGGTTCAATCTGCTCGCGCCGCTGTGGATCGTGCCGGCGTTCGAGATGAAGATGCACGTCTCCCTGGAGAGCTGGCAGTTCGCACTGACCGTCTTCCCCATGACCTTCTCTGCCTTGTTCTTCGCGATCCCGGCCGTCCGCTGGCTCAAGGCCCGCATGACCGACCGCCGACGCAGGTGGAAGGAGCATCGCCATCACCTGCTCCGTCGAATCTTCACCGGTGGCGGCGCGCGCGCGCGGGAGGATCTCGCCCCGACGCCCGAGCTGGGCAAGGTCCTCGACGGCGAGCTGGTCTCGCTCGGAGGAGATATCGCACCGGAACCGGACGAGCGGGGCCGGGTGCAGTATACGTTTCCGCGGATCGAACGCGAGACCGCCGCCGTCACCCACGCCCGCCAGCTCGCGCGGGGCACCGAGCGGGACGCGGGCGCGGTGGTGTTTTCGTCGGCCGAATGACAGATGAGGATCTCCATGAAACGACCCGTGCTCCATCTCGTGACAGTGACCGGACTGCTCCTGGCGCTCGCCGTGACCACCTCGGGGGGCCAGGCGGCGACTCCGGCCCCGTCAGCCGCCGAGCTGGCGACGCGCACGGAGTTCAGCATCACCCGGTTGACGACCAGCCTGCTCGAGCACTCGCAGTTCGCGCATCATCCGCTCGATCGCGACCTGGCCGGGACCTTCCTCGATCGGTACCTCGACTCCCTGGACGGGACGCGGTCGCTCTTCCTTCAATCGGACGTCGACGACTTCGCGGCGTTTCGCGTGACGCTGGCGCAGACCACGCGTGACGTTGGCGATACGCGCCCCGCGCATGCCATCTTTGCCCGTTACCTGCAGCGACTCGAGCAGAGCGTCGCGTACGCCACCACCTCGCTGCGCGCCGGCAAGTTCGACTTCACAGGGCACGACAGCTACTCGTTCGATCGGGCGCACGCCGAGCGGCCCCGCGATCTCGCGGCGGCGCGCGAGCTGTGGCACCAGCAACTGCGGGCCGAGTACCTGCAGGAGAAGCTGACGGACAAACCGGCCGCGAAGATCGTCGCCACCCTGCTCCGCCGCCACGACCAACAGCTGCACACCATGAAGACGCTCCGGGGCGACGAGCTGCTGGAGATCTATCTCAACGCCTTGGCGCACGTCTACGATCCCCACTCCGACTACCTCGGACACGAGCAGATGGAGAGCCTGTCGATCGCGATGAACCTGTCACTGTTCGGGATCGGGGCGTCGCTGCAGACCGAGGACGGGTACATCAAGATTCACGAGCTCTTGCCCGGTGGGCCGGCCGCCCGCAGTGGGCTCCTGAAGCCTGGGGATCGAATCATCGCCGTGGCGCAAGCTGGTCACGAGCCCGTCGACGTCGTCAACATGCCGCTGTCGCGGGCCGTCGAGCTGATTCGCGGCCCGAAGGGAACGTTGGTGAAGTTGACCGTCATCCCCGCCGGGGCCAGCGACGCTGCCCTGCCGAAGGTGACCTCCCTGGTCAGGGATGAGATCAAGCTGGAGGATCAGGAGGCCAAGGCGCGCATCGTCGACCTGCCCGGCAACCCTGCACCGTCGGCAGGCAAACCCGCGTCGCCACCCCTGCGGGTCGGCGTCATCGACCTGCCGTCATTTTACGCGGACATGGGCGAGGACAAGCGCAGCGTCCACCACAGCGCGACCGCCGACGTCGCGACGTTGTTGAAGCGACTGAAGGCCGAGCACGTGCGCGGCGTCGTCGTGGACCTCCGTCGGAACGGCGGCGGCTCGCTGGAGGAGGCGATCAGCATGACCGGGCTGTTCATTCGCAAAGGCCCCGTGGTGCAGACCCGCGACCCCGCCGGTCGCATCGAGGTCGACGCCGACGAGGATGCGACGCTCGCATACGACGGACCGCTGGTCTTGCTGACCAGCCGGTTCAGCGCCTCGGCCTCGGAGATCCTCGTCGGCGCCCTGCAGGACTACGGGCGGGCGGTGATCGTGGGCGATCCCTCGACCTTCGGGAAGGGCACCGTGCAGAACGTGTTGCCCCTCGCGCGGGTCATGGATCAGACGGGCCTACCGCATTCCTACGATCCCGGAGCGCTGAAGGTCACGATTCGCAAGTTCTACCGGCCGGACGGCGCCTCGACGCAGCTGCGCGGCGTGGCGTCGGACATCGTGCTGCCCTCGGCCAGCGACTTCAGCGACGTCAGCGAGTCGGCCCTCGACGATCCCCTCCCCTGGGACTCGGTGCCGGCTGCGACCCACGAGCGGTTCAACCTGGTGCAGCCGTACCTGACGGCGCTACGAAAGGACTCCGCCCAGCGGGTCGCCGGGGACAAGGCCTTCGCCGATCTGGCCGGCGACGTCGCGCGCCTGAAGAAGAACCTGGCGACGAAGGCCGTGTCGCTGAACGAGGCCGAGCGCCGACAAGAGATCGCCCAAACGAAGGCACGCAAGGCCGAGCGCGAGCACGAGCGCGAAGCACGCCGGGGGCCGATTCCGACGATGTACGAGATCACGACGGAGAATGCGTCCTCTCCGCGACTGCCGCCGCCGCTGGCGCCGAAGGAGAAGCCCTCGCCGACCGCCGTCACTGGATCGGACGACCCGGAGGACGAGGGCCCCACGGGCCGGGCGCCCGGCGACGATCTCATCTTGAACGAAGCCCAGCGCATTCTCGTCGACTACGTGGGGTTGCTGGCGCGCCGCCCGGCGGGGATCTGAGTACAACAGGTCCCCGTCACCCTAGGAAGATCTCGACGCATGACCTCGTCACGCTCCCACCCCGATCGGCGAAGGTATCAGCGATTTCCGCTGGGGCTTCCCGTCGAGCTCCGGATCGAGGGCCACGCGGACGCGCTGACGGTCGAGATTGTGGACATCGCGCCGCGCGGGGTCCGCTTTCGCGCGATGGGCGCGGCGATCGTCGTCGATCAGCGCGCCAGCTTTGGCTTCGTGGTCGCCGGTCACGACACGTGCACCGCCACGGGTCGCGTGGTGCGAACCGGCGACGGCGGCGAGTTCGTCCTGGCGGTGGAGCGGGCCAATCTCCCTTTTCTCCGGTTCGTGCGTTCGCTCGCGACCTGACGCCAGCTTGGCCATCCCGCCGGCCATGAAGGGGCGACGGTCATCACGCCTGGCGCCTGGTGAACGGCACGCGCCTGCGCGGAGCTGCCTCGGTGGAGCGGGCTGGCGGTACCTATGACCGACGCCGGTGAAGTCGTGGTCGGTTCGTGACAGCCGAATCGAAGGAAGAAGGATCACCACACGTGTCGAAAATGCTCTTGGCGGTCGCCGTCGTCGCTTGCGCCAGCTGCGGCGTCGTTGGGTCGAGCGGATCCGATGACGCCGGGTACGCCGTCGCGTCGGGTGGACAGACCGCGACGGGCACGGGCGGCGGAACAGGCAGCGGGGGCAGCGGAGGCACGGGCGGCGCGGGCAGCGTCTGCACCAGCATGCGGACCTGGACGGGAGTCGATGGTGCCAACATGGCGCCCGGGTACGCCTGCGTCTCCTGTCACTTTTTCAGCCTCGCCGGAACGATCTACCCGACCGCGCACGAGGCCAACAATTGCGACGGCGCCAGCGCGGGCGGAATCAGCGTGGTCATCACCGGAGCGGACGGACAAGCGTTGACTTTGACCCCCAACAGCGCCGGGAACTTCTATTCGACCCTTCAGGTCAGCCTGCCCTTCACCGCCAAGGTCGTCGGCGCAGGGGGAACGCGCGAGATGCTGACGGCACAGACCTCGGGCGACTGTAACTCCTGTCACACGGTCGCCGGGGCCAACGGCGCGCCCGGACGAATCATGATCCCCTAGTGCACCGCCGTCGAAATAGCGTCAACGCCGAGGCCGACAAGCCGCGCCGGACGCGAGGCGCGACGACGAGGCATACCCGCAGGTATGGTGAGGAGGAGCAAAGCGGCCGGCGCGGATCGTCGGCCGAACGTGATGCTATTTCGACGGCGGTGCACTTGCCCCCTGCAGCCCGAACCGATCGCGTCAGACTTTCTCGATGAGATCGTCGACGAGCTTGATGAGCTTGTCCACGAGGTCCGCCTGAGTCTTCACCGCCTGGGCGAGGGGATTCAAGCTGGCGGCGAGAATGATGGGGACGCCAGGAGGGCCGGAGATGGCCGGAGGAATTGGCGCGGCCGCCAGCGATCGAACCGCCTGGCTCAAGGCCGTGACCGCATTCAGCTGAGCCTTCAGGACCTGTTTGTCAATCGGGGTCATGATGTGCGTGCTGCTTACCAGCGCGCGGGGGCGCGGGCAACAAGGGCCCGGCCGACGAGCCGGCCATTCGTCAGCTCGCCGCCGCGCCGGCGCGCGCGCCTATCACCAGCTTGATGGCGATCTGCACCTTGTCCCCAAGGACGACCCCACCCGTGTCCAGGTCCTGGTTCCAGTGCAGACCGAACTCTTGCCGGTTGATGGTCGTCGTCGCCGCGAAGAGCCCGAACGGTGAAGCGCGGGGGTCGGGGCGGCCCGCGGCAGGCGTCTCCTGGACATGAAGAGTGACCGGCCTGGCGCGATCGCGAATCCGAAGCTCCCCGACCACGTCGTAGCTCCCCCCGGCGAGCGGGCTGATGCGCCCGCTCTCGAATTGAATCTCCGGAAAGGCCGCGACGTCGAGAAACTCTGCTGAACGAACATGATCGTCGCGCTCGGGGTCACCCGTGGAGACGCTCGCCGACGCCAACCTTACCGTGACCGCGGCCGTGAACGGGTCGGCCATGTCGTAGCGCACCTTGCCTTCCAGGATCGCGATCGTTCCCTCCACCTTGGCGAAGACCAGGTGGCGTAGCGAGAAACGCACTTCCGAGCGCCCGGGGTCGATGGTCCATTCCTCGGTCGTCATGGCAACCTCCTTGGGCGGCCGCAAGGGGCCGCGGAAGGCCCCCTGCGAGACCCCCTCGGAGTACCCTGCGGCCTGGCCGGTCCAGCAAAGCTGGACCTACGCTGCTTGGACTGACTATGCGATCGTCGGAGCTGAAGACTTGCTCAAGAGGCTGAGGTCCTATTGAGCAAGGCACCAAGTTGCTTGGCCCCACAATTAGGCAAGGAGCATGCCGCCGTTACAGGCTCTCGCGGGCGCGCCCCGCCTACTGGGAACACGCAATTGTTGCGTGCGCGTCGTCCAAGACAGCACGATGTGCGCCACGAAGCGCGGCCAGTCGCGAAGCGACCGAGAAGGGAGGGGCGCCGTCCCATGGTTCGACGATTGCTTCTCGCCACCACTCATGATGAAGAAGATCCTGGTTGCCACCGACTTCTCGCCTGGCGCCGATCGGGCCCTCGATGAGGCCATCGAGCTGGCCCGCCAGGCTGACGGCCATATCGAGCTCATTCACGTCCTGCAGGCAGGCTCGTTCGTCCTTCCGCCGCCGCTCGACATCGTCGCGCTCCCGCTCGAGAACGGCGAGATCGCGCACGACGACGTGGCCTTGGCCGAGCGGGCACGGCGAGTGAGCCGCGCCGGGGTGACGGTGCACACGCGCGTCGAGGCCGGAGCGCCGCACGAGGAGATCGTCAAGGCGGCCAAGGAAATGGGCGCCGAGTTGCTCGTCGTTGGGTCTCACGGCAAGAGCGCTTTGTCCGAGATCCTCGTCGGCAGCGTGGCCGCCCGCCTCATCCGCCATGCGCCCTGCCCGGTCCTCGTGGTGCCCACCCCGACCTGATCCAGACCTAGTGCACCGCCGTCGAAATAGCGTCACGTTCGGCCGACAAGCTGCGTCGCCGCGAAGGAATTTCGTGACCTTGCGAAACCGGGCGCATTTCTCGCGGAGATCGGCGCAACGACAGGTGAGCAGGGGCGACCATTCGGCGACCACTCCGTTGGCACGTCCCTGGCTTGGCCTCGGGCCCATGGGAGAGTCGAAGCAGGGGGAAGCATTCGCGGCGCCGCTCGGGCCCGCCATGCGATTGGTGCTGATGTTGGCGCGGCGGCGGGCGGGAGAGTGGGTGAACGCCAGCGTGGATGGCCTAGAGCCTTCCCACGTGGCGTCGCTCTGGGAGGTCGCCGAGCGCCACCACCCGGAAGAAATCTGGTTGGCGGAGTCGTGGCTGCGCCGCGAGAGGACCCTCGCGGACCTGGCGGCGAGCGCGCCCCAGAGTGACCTCGCCCCGGCCCTGCTCGACGCCGCCGTCGAGGTCGCTCCCCAGGTTGTCTCAGATGCGCGGAGCGGAGGTCCGCCGCAGGGCCACCGGAGGACAGGCGTTGGCGGGGACCGCGCGACTCCCCCGCCGAGCGCGACGTAGCACGAGCAGCCCCCCGGCGAGGACACCAATCAGCAAGCCCGGCAGCCGGCCCCGCCGGGCGTCGGCCGCCCGTTCGTCCCCCCCGACCGCGCACCCGAGCTGCGGATCCACGAACGAGCCAGGCGACGCCGGCGAGCTCGCGGCCGAGTTGGGATCCGTCCCCACGATCAGCTCATTGATGTCCGTCACGCCGTCTCCGTCGCTGTCGACCGCGTCCGTCCGCATGCGATCGAGGGCGTCCGTCAACGAGCCCCCGCCCCCTGTCATTCCTCGCGCCCGCATGGCCCACGCGAACGGCGTCACGAGCGTGTCTCCCCCCGTCTTGCCGTACTCGTGACAAACACCACACGGTGGCGCGGCCGAGGCCCCGAGATGCTGCGCGATCTCCCCGGGAAACCGTTCCTTCGCCTGGGCAACGACCGTCAACCCCATCACCGTGAGCAAGGTCAGACAAATCACGAGCGTCGAATTCTTCATGTCGTCTCCTCGCTCACAGGTAGAGGTGAACCTGCACGAGGAACGCCGTCGCGTCGAGCCGTTCCGCGCCGAAGGCCATGCTGCGCCACATGAAGTCCGCCCGAACGTCGAACTGTCGAAGACAGAACCAGTCGACGGCGGCCCACCCCCCATACGAGGTCAGGGTCTCGGTGCCGCCCGGCGCCCAGGTCTCGCCCGTCAGGATGAGGTGGAGCCCCTGCAACGGCTCGACGTCTCCCTGGAGCATGGTCGCGAAGCCCTTCGCCGTCGTCGAGCCTTTCGGGGAATCGATGACCAGATCGCCCTCCGCCAGAATGACCAGCGGAACGACGGGGGACGCGCGCACGAAGAGCCCGTGCGCCTGGTGCAGGTTCTCGACGCGCAGTCGAAAGTCCTCGGACACGTGCGTGAGCAGGCTGCTCACCCCGAGGGCCAGCCCCGCGACCGGAACGGCCTCGACGGTCGCGCTGTAGCCGCGCTGCCGGTAGGCGTCGGGGCTGATCTGGTAGTTGCCGAGAATTCCCATGATCTCGCCCCGAATCTTGGAGGAGTTGTACGCAAAGGCGACGCCGTGCTCCTGCGTGTCGTTGATGTCGGTCTGGGTCGACTGCCGAACCCAGAGCGTGTGCTCGATCGAGCGGATGCCGAACGGAAGGTTCATGCGCCCCGCGCGCAGGATGAAAGCATCGGAATCGAACGCGTAGCCGACCCAGTGCTCGCGCGACACCAGGTTGCCGGCGACGGATGCGTAGGACTTGTCGCTGACGGCGCCGATGGTGCCCGACGCCCGGAATCCTCCCGCCCTGACACCGGCCCGCAGGTCAGCCTGCATCAGGATCGGCCTCCCTGACCACGACGAAGACGGCGATCCCGGCGGTCCGGCCGGCGCGCCGGAGACCTTGGTGTCGAGAAAGGCCAGGCGAAACCCCGCGCCCACGAGCAGCCAGTCCGGTGTGTCGAGCCTGCCCCAGAGGGGACCGGACCTCCGCGCCTCGTCTTCAGCGGCGGCAGGGCGATACTTCATGGTGAGCTCGTCGTCGCCCGATTCCCGCCCGTAAGTCGTGAGCAGCCCCGCCCCGGAGGGATCCATGTGACACTGTACGCATCCGCTGTGATCGTGCCGGATCATCCACGGATAGGCCTCGACACGAGAGGCCCAGAGGTCGCCGAAGACAAACACGGCGACGACGAGCGCGACGCGAAGGTAGCCGTGGAGGAATCGGTCCTGCTCGCCAATCGCCCGCGCTTCGGCAATGGCTTGTTGCTTTCGGAGCGTCGCGGAACGTGGTCGTTGAGGCATGGTCATCTTTCTCGCTCTGCAGGTACCCCACCCCACCCGCCGGCAGGCGACGCATCTCAGCCCTCCGAGCGCCTGGAGCCAATGAGTGACAAGCAGACAAGATCGACTACATTTGCCACGAAGCAAGTGGAAATGACCGCGCGTCCCCAGAATGCCACCGCCGCCCGCACCGCCAGCGGTTCGGTTGAATTCGAGCGAGGTCCTCGTGAGTGATGCCGCCCCCCGACCGGAGGACCGCCGGGCCGCGCGGAACCGGATTCAACAAACCCTTCAGGCGGTGTTGGCTCAGGTCGACGCGGAGCCAGAGCGACTCGTGGAGATCCTCTCCGCGACGCCCGAGGCGCTGGTGGCGTTCGCCGCGAACCGCCAGATCCTTCACGCGAACGCACGGGCCGCGGCGGTGTTTGGCTACGCGCGCGGCGAGCTGGAGTCGCGCTCGACGGACGAGCTCATCCCCCCGAGGCTGAGGCAACCGGACGCCCCACCCATGCGCGCGACGGAAGACCTGATGCAGGTCGAGCTGCCCGGGCTGATGCGCGACGGAACCGAGCGCATGATCGAGTGGTGCTTTGGCGCGACCCGCGGCAACGCAGCCGGCGACGCGATCTTCGTGATGACGGTGCGCGACCGCCTCGAGCTCGATCGCGCCCTGGAGGCGCTACGCGCCAGCGAGGAGCGCTTCCAGTTGCTGGTCAACGGCGTCCGCGATTGTGCCATCTTCATGCTCGACGAGCACAGCCGCGTCTCCAGCTGGAACGCGGGCGCCACGCGCATCAAGGGCTGGAAGGCGAGCGAGATCCTCGGACAGCCCTTCGAGGTCTTCTTCACCCCGGAGGATCGGGCGGCGGGCGTTCCGCAGCGACTCATCAGCGACGCCGCGAAGGACGGGAGCCGCGAGGTGACGGGCTGGCGCGTTCGCAGGGACGGCTCGACGTTCTGGGCCCACGGCTCGCTGACGGTGCTGCGCAACGCGGACGGGGAGCTGCACGGCTTCGCCAAGATCACCCGCGACTTGACCGAACGGCGGAACGCCGAGGAAATCGAGAGACGCCTCATCGCCGAGCGCGCCGCCCGCGCGGCGGCGCAAGAGGCCGAGCAGCGGCTGCGGGCCAGCGAGGAGGACATGCGACGGCTGCAACGCATGACCGCCTCGCTCTCGGAGGCGGTGACCCCCGAGGAGGTGTCAAAGGTGGTGCTGCGCGAGTGCACGGAAGCGCTGGGTGCCGCCGGCGGCGCGGTGTACCTGCTTTCCCCGGGGCGCCGCGAGCTTCAGCTCGTCGGTCAGCGGGGCTATTCCGAGGCGTTCATGGCCCCGTACGCGTCGCTGTCGCTGACGGCTCACACCCCGCTCGCGGACGCGGCGCGCGCGCGCACGCCCCTGTTTTACGAGACCCGCGAGGCGTTCTTGACGGACTATCCGGCGCTGCGCGGCGCTCTGTCGACGGGGAGCTTCGAGGCGGCGGTGGCCCTCCCGCTCGTCGCGCGCGGGGAGCTCGTGGGGACGATGGGCCTTCGCTTCGAACACCGACGGACGTTCACCGCGGCGGAGCGGGTCCTGGTTTCGACGATGGGCGATCTTTGCTCGCAGGCGCTCGAGCGGGCGCGCCTGTTCACGGCCGAGCGCGAGGCGCGGGCGAGCGCGGAGGCGGCGAGCCGCTCGAAGGACGAGTTTCTCGCCATGCTGGGCCACGAGCTCCGCAATCCGCTCGCACCCATCCGCACGGCCGTGCAGCTGATGAAGGTGCGCGGGGACGATCGCTCCATCCGCGAGCGCGAGGTCATCGATCGCCAGCTCTCGCACCTCGGCAAACTGGTGGACGATCTGCTGGACGTCTCGCGGGTCGCACGGGGATTGATCGCGCTGTCGCGCATCCCGGTCGAGATGTCGGAGATCGTCGCGAAGGCCGTGGAGATGGCGAGCCCCCTGCTCGAACAGCGCGCCCAGAATCTGGTGGTGTCGGTGCCGAGGACGGGCCTCAGGCTGAACGCTGATTCCCTGCGGATGGCGCAGGTCGTGGCCAACCTGCTGGCGAACGCCGCGAAGTACACGCCCCCACGAGGGCAGGTTTGGCTGAGCGCCACGCAGGAGGGTGACCAGGTCGTGGTTCGGGTGCGCGACAACGGCGACGGCATCGCGCCCGACCTGCTGCCCCGGATCTTCGACCTCTTCGTCCAGGGCGCGCAGACCGTCGCACGCTCCGAAGGAGGCCTCGGGCTGGGCCTCGCGTTGGTGAAGAGCTTCGTCACGCTTCATGGCGGCACCGTGAGCGTGTCGAGCGAGGGGCCCGGCAGGGGAAGCGAGTTCGTGGTGCGCGTGCCTGGCCTCGCATCGCCCGAGACCGCCGTCCCTGCGGCCGGAGAACCGCCGCCACAGGCCGCGAAGCCTGGGAAGCGCATCCTGGTGGTCGACGACAATCAGGACGCGTGCGACATGCTGTCGGAGCTCTTGCGGGCGCTCGGCCACGACGTGAAGGTGGCCTATGACGGCCCCTCGGCGCTCCTTCAGCTCGAGACCTTTCCCGCGGAGATCGCCATCCTCGACCTGGGATTGCCGGTGATGGATGGATTCGAGCTCGCGCGCCAGGTGACGAAGCAACAGGCCGGGGCGCGGCCCCGCCTGATCGCGGTCACCGGCTATGGCCGAGACCGCGACATCACGCAGAGCCGGTCCGTGGGCTTCGACGTGCACCTGGTGAAGCCCGTCGACCTGACCGCCCTGGTCACCGCGCTCGACGCGGGGCCGGCGCTGGTGGCCTGAGCGCGCTCCGCCCGGCGAGCGAGACGGCGCGGCTCGGCCCGGCGACCCGGTGGGCCCGTCGATGAAACGGCACGAGGAGTGCCGCCGAGGCCGCCGTCAGCCCGCCCGCGATCGCGAAGAGCGCAGGATATCCCAGGCGCGCCGCAACCACGCCGGCCGGGTAGACGGCGCAGATCCCCAGGCTCATGGCGCCATTCGCCATGCCGAGGACGCCAGGGCGACGCCGCGGCGGCGTGCCGTGGATCAGGAGCGCCATCAGCGCAGGAAAGGCCGCCCCGTGCGCCGTCCCGAACGAGACGCCGAGCAAGAAGAGGTGGTGCGCCCCGAGCAGTCCCGCCGAGGCCACCGCGCCTCCATAGAGCAGCAAGGCCGCCGCCGCGACGAGGCCGTGGCCCAGGCGGTCGGAGATTCGCCCGCCGAGCACCCGAACCAAGATGGCCGATGCCGTGTAGCCGATGAAGAACAACCTCACGGCGCGCACGCCATCGGCGAGCGCGTACGGCGCGAGGAAGGTGAACAAGACGCTGAAGGCCAGCCCAGCCACGCCGAACACCACGTACAGCGATGCGCGCCCCCCAGCTGCTTCAGGCGGCGACACGGTACCGCCGATCGGGGCCGCGGGCGCCGCCGGGAGTGCGTTCGCGGGGACCGTTGGCCTGGAACCCGGGATGGTCAACCGACGCGCCAGCGCGGCCGCGCCGATCGCCGACAGAGCTGCGACGAAGAACGCGCTCCGGTAGCCGAAGCGGTCCGCCAGCGGCTCGCCGATCGCGGGGGCCACCGCGTTCATGATGAGGCTGGCGCCACCAGCGAGCCCGATGGCCTGCGCCAGGCGATCGGGCGGCGCCAGCTCGGCCGTCAGCGTGATGGCGGTGCTGAACATCAAGGTCCACGTCACCCCTTCGGACGCGCGCAAGGGGATCGCCATCACGCCGGGTCGGTCGACCACCGCGAAGACCGCGGCGGCGCCAGCCAGCAAGAGGTTCGCCGTCATCAGCGTCAAACGAGGACCGAGCCCCTCGACGATGGCCCGCAGGAAGGGAATGGTGAGCACGCAAGCCACCCCGAACCCCGCCATGACGAAGCCGATCCGGGCGGGCGGCTCGCCGACCGCCGCCAGGTACTTCGGGAGCAGGAAGAACATCGAGAACGAGAACCCGTAGGCCGCTTGCATCCCCAGCAGCCCCACGAAAGGTCGGGTGAACAGGCGCCCGGCCAGCTCCGGCTCCGCTCCTGGAGCAGTGATCGCTGGCCGGCCAGCCTCACCGCTGGACGACGGTCGCGCGGACGCGGGTTGGTCGGGCTCCTCGGGTGTTTCGGACGTTTCAGGCGCGGACATCGTTCGCTCCGGTCTTGCCAGCCGGGAGCGAGTGGGACCGCCTCCACCCTCTCCACGACTCGCGGGAGAGGGTGACGTTTCAACCGATGCTCAGCGGTCGGACGCGCCCACTCCCTCGCCGCGCTTTGCGACGAGGACGCCATTCATGCGAATCGAGGGGGTGCGGAGCATGGTCACTGAAACCACGATTGTGCCAAAAGCGGCCGTTCTGTCAACGGACCGCGCGTCCTTCGACAAACGTTCCGCGCGTGGAAGCCGGCGTGGTCACCTCCGCGCTGCTCGAGCTGGTGGTCTACCCGGCCCTGTAGATGATCTGGAAAGCGCGCCGCTTGCCCGAGGCGCCGCTTCCGGCCGCGACGACTTGAGCCCTCGCGTTACTAACTAAGCGGAGGAGCCTGCTGCGCGCCGAGCAACGCGACGAGCGCGTCGCGCTCGAGGGTCTCGTGCTCGAGCAACGCGCCCACCAGGCGGTCGAGCTCGGGCCGGCGTATCACGAGCAGCTGCGCCGCCTCTTCCAGCGCCCGCCCGAGCAGGCGTCGTGACTCTTCCTCGATCGCCGCCACGGTCGCCGAGCTGGTCCCGCTCTCGGTGCCCATGCGCTGCCCCAGGAAAGGATGCTCGGCGTCGTGATCGTAATACACCGGACCGAGGCGCTCGCTCATGCCGAAATGGGCCACCATGTGCGACGCCAGCCGCGTCGCCTCCTTCAAGTCGTTCTCCGCCCCGGTTGAGATGCTGCCCAGCACCAGCCGCTCCGCCGCGTACCCCCCCATCAGCACGCGCAGGCGCGATTCGAGCTCGGACTGCGCCATGAGGTGCTTGTCCTCACCCGGGCTCTGCTGGGTCGCGCCGAGCGCCATCCCGCGCGGGATGATCGTGACCCGGCGCAGGGGCTCCGCCTCCGCCGAGAACTGCGCTACGATCGCGTGGCCGCCCTCGTGCACGGCGACCCGCCGCTTCTCCTTGACGTCCAGCTTCGCCTCGCGCGGATCCCCGAGCACGATCTTGTCGTACGCCTCGGCGAAGTCAGCGGCGGTGAGGCTGTCCCCGCCCTTGCGCGTGGCCGACAGGGCCGCCTCGTTCGCCAGGTTCGCCAGGTCCGCGCCGGAGAACCCCGGCGTGTTCTCGGCGATGCGTTGCAAGTCGACGTCGGCGGCGAGCGGCTTGCCCTTGACGTGAACCCCGAGAATCGCCCGCCGCGCCGCCAGCTCGGGGCGGTCCACGAGCACGCGGCGATCGAAGCGACCTGGGCGCAGCAGCGCCGGATCGAGCACGTCGGGCCGATTCGTGGCGGCGATGACCACGACGAGATCCGTGCGATCGAAGCCGTCCATCTCGGACAGCAGCTGGTTCAGCGTCTGCTCGCGCTCGTCGTTTCCCCCGCCGAGCCCGGTCCCGCGCGCCCGCCCCACGGCGTCGATCTCGTCGATGAACACGATCGTCGGCGCGCTCTTCTTCGCTTCGCGGAACAGATCCCGCACCCGCGCCGCGCCCAGCCCCACGAACATCTCGATGAACTCCGAGGCGCTGATCGAGAAGAACGGCACCCCCGATTCGCCGGCGACCGCGCGCGCGAGCAGGGTCTTGCCGGTCCCTGGCGGCCCGGCGAGGAGCACACCGCGGGGCACCTTGCCGCCGAGGCGCCGAAACCGCTCCGGCTCCTTCAAGAACTGAACGATCTCCTGAAGGTCCGCCTTGGCCGACTTCAAACCGGCGATGTCGTCGAACGTGACGTTGACGGAGGTGGCCTTGTCGAACTGGCGACTGCGGCTCTTCATCAGGCCGGCGAACGGCCCCCCGGCCCCCAGCATTCCCTTGGCCCGCTGGGACATCCACGCCCACGCGCCGATGATCAACACCCAGGGCAAGAGCGTGAACAACATCTGCACCGCGAACGGCTGCTTCTGGCTCTTGACCGTGATGGTCGCCCCCTTCTGTCGCAACAGAGGCAGCAGCCCGCCGTCGCCGGGCGCGACGTTGCTGCGCGCGTTCTTGGTCGGCGGACTATCCTTCCCCGCCCCCGGCACGGGCTCCGGACTCTTCAGCGTGGCGTCCACGACCTCTCCGTCGAAGACCACGGACTCCACCTTGCCCTGCTCGGTCCACGTGTAGATCTGGGAGTAGGGAACGGAAGGCAGATTGCCCGCCTCCTCGCTGTTCGACTTCCAGAACCACATCGCCACCAGCATGAGGGGCAACAGCAGCAACATGCGCCGGGACGTCCCCGGATCGGAGCCAAAACCGGACGGTGGTTGCGGTGTCTTCTCGGCCATGGCTCATTCCCTTCCAGCTCGGAGTCGCTGCGCCCCAGCGTCGTGAGGCCGCTCGTCCGTTCTAGCAGGGCGCCAAGAAAACGCCGGACACCGGTTTCGTAAGGGCCTTCAGCAGTGAAAGCTAGAAGGCGGCCGACAAGCCGGCCCGATGGCGAAGCCCACCCGAGCACCGGAGCGGAGTGTACTCGGGTACTCGAGCACCGGAGCGCAGGGTCGGCGCAGCCAGCGGATCGGATCGTCGGCCGTCGGTGGAACGAGAGGCAATCTCCCTTCAGCGCTAGTGCACCGCCGTCGAAATAGCGTCACGTTCGGCCGACGATCCGCGCCGGCCGCTTCGTTGCTCCTCCTCACCATACCTACGGGTATGCCTCGTCGTCGCGCCTCGCTTCCGGCGCGGCTTGTCGGCCTCGGCGTTGACGCTATTTCGACGGCGGTGCACTAGCGATGGCCGCCGTGGAAGCCGCCGCCGTGCGAGCCGCCGCCGTGAAAACCACCGCCGAAGCTGCCGTGACTGGCGCCCCCGAAGCTGCCATGGCTGGTGCCCCCCTGAAACCCACCGCCGGAAGGGCCGCGGTAACCACCGAAAGAGCCACCGCGGTTCGCCGGGGCGTATACGCGGCTCTGCGCGCTCGGGGCGGCGCCCCGATAGACGGGCGCCGTCCCTCGATAGCCGCCGCCATAACCGCCGCGGGCGGCGCCGCCATAGGCGTGCCCCCCCGCATAGCCTCGATAGGCGTTCGCGTATCCGCCGCGATAGGTGCCCCATCCGTAGCCGGCCTGGCGTAGCCCCCGGTACCAGCCGTAGTGCCCCGGACCAACGACACCAAAATAGGGATACGCTCCCCAGCCCCAGACCCAGGGGGCCGCCAGCCACGTCCACCCGTAGCTCGGATAGTACATGTACGCGTAAGGCTGCACGTCATCGGCGGTTCCCTCGTACGTGTATTGGTTGCCGTAGGGCATCCACACCCAACCGTACTGGTTGGTGTAGATCCACTGCCCCGCCGAGGCGGGCGGTGCAACCTGCGGTTGCGGCTGTGGTTGTTGCTGCGCGTAAGGCGGCGGCGCCGCTTGCTCCTGGGCTGGAACGTCTGCCTGCACCGGCGGGGCGGGCGGCTGCTGGGGCGGCGGCGGCGGCGCCTGATCGGGCGGCGGCGTGGTTGGCGTTACGGAGGCGGGCTCTGGCGTCGCCGCGGCCGCGCCCGGCTGTTCCTGGCCTCTGGCCAGGCCAGCGCCGAAAAGAGAGAAACAGAGAAACACCGTGATTGCAGTTTTCATGACAGCCCTCCGGCTCGCCGATTGGACCGAAGAAATCATGTTTTGATTCTACGCGATCGAATCGCGCCCGGAGCCCGCCAAGCACAAAGAACCCCGCATCGGGTCATCTGGAATGCACGGTCCTCGAGGCGGTGTGCGCGACCTCACCAGGCGCGGCGCCCCGCGATTTGGCGTATCCTCGCCGCGGGAGGACAGGGATGAAGGTCGCCGTGTTCGATACACGCCGCTACGATCGAGAGTCGTTCGATGCGGCGAACGTAGCGTATGGCCACGAGCTCAAGTACTTCGAGCCCCGCCTGGTCGACGATACCGCCGCCCTCGCAGCGAAGTTCCCCGCGATCTGCTCCTTCGTGAACGACAAGCTCGACGCCACCACGCTCCGCCATCTCGCGGCGGGCGGCGTTCGACTGATTGCCCTCCGCTGCGCCGGCTACAACCACGTCGACTTGCAAGCCACCGCCGCGCTCGGCCTGCGCGTCGTCCGCGTGCCCGAATACTCGCCGCACGCCGTCGCCGAGCACGCCGTCGGGCTGGTGCTGGCCGTCGACCGCAAGATCTATCGCGCGACGGCGCGGGTGCGCGAGAGCAATTTCTCCCTGGAGGGGCTGGTGGGGTTCGACCTGTTCGGAAAGACGGTGGGCATCGTGGGCATGGGGCGGATTGGCCGGGCCGCGGCCCGCATCTTCCACGGCTTCGGTTGCCTGCTGCTGGCGCACGAGGCCCAACCGCAGCCCGCGGAGGTTGCGGATTTGCCCGTGAGATTCGTGGACCGCGACGAGCTCTACCGACAGTCCGACATCATCACCCTGCACGTGCCGTTGACGCCGGCCACCCGCCACTTCATCGACCACGCGGCGATCGCGAAGATGAAGCGAGGTGTGGTGCTGGTCAACACCAGCCGCGGCGCCCTCATCGATACGCCCGCGCTCATCGCGGCGCTGAAGACCGGCCACGTCGGGGCGGCGGGGCTCGACGTCTACGAGGAGGAGGAGGGCCTGTTCTTCCGGGATCTCTCCGACAAGGTCCTGCAGGACGACGTGCTGGCCAGGCTGCTCACGTTTCCCAACGTCGTGGTCACAGCCCACCAGGGATTCCTGACGAAGGAGGCCCTCGCCGCGATCGCCGATACGACCCTCGCCAATGTGAAGGCGTTCGAGGAAGGCCGTTCCCTGCGCCACGAAGTCAGTCAGTGATAGGATCGCCCCATGCCATTGACCCTGGTGAAGGATCTGATGTCGTCGGTGGTGGAGACGCTGCAGGTGGGCGACTCGCTCGACATGGCTGCTCACCTCATGAAGGCGGGACATATCCGGCACCTTCCGGTCGTCGATGGCGCCGAGCGCCTGATCGGGCTCGTCACCCACCGGCGGCTGTTGTCCGCGTGGGTGAGCCACGGTCGGCCGGACCTGGAGCGGCCGGGAGCGGTCGCCGCCGAGGTGCCCGTCGAGATGTTGATGGAGCGCAACGTGTTGACGATCTCCCCGGACACGTCAGCGGCGCTGGCCGCGGCATTGATCGAGTCGAGCCGTTTCGGGTGCCTGCCCGTGGTGGACCAGGGCAAGCTGGTTGGGATCGTGACCGAGGCGGACTTCGTTCGCGTCGCCCGCCGGCACCTCGAGGCCGAAGCGGCGGCCGAAGAGGCCGCCACCCAGGGCCCTTGAGTTTCCGAACCGAGAATAGCGATGGGGGGGCTTGAAGATGAGCGCATTGGATCCCGGCACTCCTGAAGAGATAGGACCGTATCGGCTCCAGGGCGTCTTGGGTCGAGGTGGGATGGGAGTCGTGTATTCGGCGGTCCACGCGGACACGGGCCGCACCGTGGCGCTCAAGACCGTGAAGGTGCCGACGGCGGACGGACTGGCGAGCATCCGGCTCGAGATAGACACCCTCGCCCGGATCCACCATCCCGGCATCGTGTCGATCCTCGACCGCGGCGTTTCGAACGCGGGTCCGTGGTACGCCATGGAGCTGCTCGAGGGTGAGACGCTGGCGGATCGAAACCTGATGATCTGGGGGCGGCGAGCGCCAGAGACGTCCACGATTCCCGCACCGCTCGAGCCCGGCGCGGCCGGCGGGGCCATCATGTCGGGCGCGCGGACCAGCGCCGGGCTGGCCCCCCGCGTGCGAATGCCCTCGACCTCGATCGTGGCCGCCGAACACCTGCCCGCGATCTTGTCGATATTCAGGCGCCTGTGCGTCCCCCTGGCGTTCTTGCACGGCAACGGCGTCGTGCACCGCGATCTGAAGCCCGCCAACGTCTTTCTTCGGCCGGACGATCAACCGGTGTTGATGGACTTCGGCCTCACCGCGCGGACGAGGGGCGCCATTGGCCGGGAGGCGCTCGCCTTCGCGGGCGTGATCCGTGGAACGCTGTCCTACTTGGCTCCCGAGATCATCGAGGGACAGATCCCTGACAACCGCGCGGATCTCTATGCGCTTGGTTGCATGTTGTGGGAGAGCCTGACCGGCTGGCCGCCCTTTCAGGCGCCGACCGCCTCGGAGCTGGTCGGGATGCACGTCAACGTGCCCCCGGGCCGGTTGTCGGCGGTTGTCGCCGGCGTGCCGCCCGCGCTCGATGACCTGGTCGCCAGCCTGCTTGCGAAGCGCCCGTCCGAACGCCTCGGACATGCGGAGGACGTCGCGGAGTCGCTCGCTGGGATCGAAGGAGGCGCCGCCCGGCAGGGGCGCGAGCGACGGGGAGAGGCGCGATCAGGATTTCTTTTTCGACCTCACCTGGTCGGCCGTGAGGCGGCGCTGGGGAAGCTCCTCGCGTGCACCGCGCACGCGCGCTCCGGCACCGGCGCCCTGGCGTTGATCGGCGGAGAGAGCGGGATCGGAAAGACGTTCCTCGCCAGTGAGGTCGCGCAGCGCGCTTCGCTCGAGGGGACCCGCATCATCACGGGCGAGTGCGTGCTGGTGACGGCGGGCGAGAGATCGTCGGGAGAGCGGAGCGCGGCGCCCCTCCATCCGTTTCGGCACCTCCTTCAGGCGCTGGCGGATCAGTGCAGGCAGCTGGGCCCGGCCGACGCTGGGCGGGCGTTCGGGATGGGCCCGACGTTGCTCGCCCCCTACGAGACGGCGCTGGCGGAGATCGCGGATGCGGCCGAGTGGCCGCAAGCGGTTCCACTGCCGGCGGAGGCCGCGCGCGAGCGTTTGCTCGCGACCTTCCGGCAAACGCTCGTCGCGTTCGTCGGCGCCACGCCGTTGATGTTGGTCCTCGACGATCTGCAGTGGGCTGACGACCTCACGCTGGCGTTCCTGGCCTCCCTGGGTGACAGCGCGTTCGCCGCGGCCCCGCTCGTGGTGCTGGGCATCTACCGGACGGACGAGGCGAACGATGAGCTGCGACGCCTCATCGAACGCCCCGGGGTTTGCCGGGTCGAGCTCGAGCGACTGGACGACGAGCAGGTGGCGACCATCGTGGCCCAGATGTTGGCGGTGACGCCGCCGCCGCCGGCGCTGGTGCAATTCGTCCGCAGGCACGCGGAAGGGATTCCGTTCTTCGTCGCGGAGTACTTGCGCGCGGCGACCGCGCACGGCCTGCTCACGCGACAGAACGGGCAGTGGCACGTCGAGCCGCAAGGCGACGGAAGCACGGCGGCGTTCGGCGCCATCGCGCTGCCGGGCAGCCTGGCGGGGCTCGTGCGCGCCCGGTTGTCCCGTCTCGGCGCGACGGCCACCCGCGCCGCCGAAGCGGCGGCCGTCGTGGGGCGCGAGTTCGAGACCTGGGCGCTCGCCGCCGTCACCCGGCTCGACGACGCCGCCGTGGCGGAGGCGCTGGTCGAGCTGGTCGATCGGCAAGTCCTCGAGGGCGCCGGACTCGGGCGATATCGGTTTCTGCACGACAAGATTCGGGAAGAGGCCCTGGCCGGGATTCATCCGGCCGTCCGGCGCGATCTGCACCTCGCCGTCACGCGGGGTCTCGAGGCGCGCCTGCGGACTCACCCTCACGAGCATCGCGATGCCGAGCTCGCCTATCATTTTCGTGCGGCCGATCAGCCGCGCCGGGCGCTCGACTACCTGGCGCGGGCAGGAGCCTTCGAGCTGCGGGCGTCGGCGCACGGGGATGCCGTCCGCCACTTTCGCGAGGCGCTGGAGCTGGAGGAACAGCTGCCGGATCGGCTGTCGGCGATCGACCGCGCCGCTCTCGAGCGTCAGCTCGGGGAGGCCCTGCAGGGCCTCGGGCGGCTCGCCGAGAGCGCCGAACCGCTGACGCGCGCGGCGGCCAGCCTCGGGTTGCCGCTGCCGCGCACGAAGGGCCGGCTGGCGGCTGGCCTCGTCCGGGAGCTCGGGCGCCAGGTCCTTCACCGGCTGTGGCCGAGGCTGTTTCGGGGCCGCCTCGCCCACCGCTCGGCCCTGCTCATCGAGACGGGTCGCGTGCTGGGGCGTTTGCAGGACGTCTTCTACTACACCGGCCGCGACTTCGAGCTGCTGTTCGCGAACTTGAGCATGCTCAACCTCTGCGAGCTCGCCGTGGCCTCTTCGGAGCTGGCGATGGCCTACGGCGGGGCTGCGGCGACCGCGATGATGCTCTCGGCGCGCAAGCTGTCGCAGAGCTACTTCCGCTCGGCGTTCAGCACCCTCGAGCAGGCTCCGGATCCGGTCGTCGAGTCACACCTGGAGATGCTCCTCGGGCTCTTCCACAACGTCGCGGGCGAACGGGAGGCAGCGATCCGTCACTCCGAGCGCGCCATGCACCTGGCCGCGCAAACGGGCTTCGCGCGCCGCCGAGACGAGGCCGCCTCGATCCGGGCGGGCCTCGACCTGGTGCCGGGGCGACACGAGCTCGCCATGGTCACCATCCTCGAAATGGAAGCGTCCGCCAACCGGCGCGGCGACGCGCACATGACGTCCTGGGCACTGCTGCAACGGGTCGAGTGCCTGGTCTTGCGTGGCGACTTCGCCGAGGCGCGCACGGTCCTCGATCGTGTGCTCGCGCTGCTTCCCGGGCTCGGCAGGCCGGAGGCCATCTGGGCCCTCGGACAGCTCGCATACGTGCGCCACCGTCAGGGCGACACCGCCGAGGCCCAGCTTCACGCCGACCACGCGCTGGCGCTGGCGACAAAGGGGCCCCCCGTGCACGCGGCGTGCGCTGTCACGTACGCGCGAATCGCGGAGGTCCACCTCGCGCTGTGGGTGGACGCCCCCGCCGCCACCCGACGCTCGGCCGCCAAGGCGGCGGCGCGCGCCTGCAAGGTCGTGTCGCGGTCGGCGGCCACGTTCCCGGTGATGCAACCGATGGCCGCGCTTCTCAGGGGCACGCATGCCTGGCTCACCGGCAAGGCCAAGGAGGCACATCGACGCTGGCGGCAGGGCGTCGACCGGGCCCGGGCCCTCGAGAACCGGTATGTCGAGGCGCGCCTCGGGCTCGCCTTGGCGGCCACGTTGCCCCCCGAATCCGGCGAGCGTCAGGCCTTCGTGACCTCCGCCTTCGAGGTCCTGTCCGCGATGAATATTCACGAGCTCGACCGGGGCGGCCCGATCGCCGCGCTCTCTGGCGGCGTCCCCTCGACCGCCGATGCTGGCGCGGGGACGCGCGCTCAGCCCGCCGAGTAGAGATCGAGGGACAGGGCGAGGATCTTTGCGCCTGCCACCGTTCGCGTCCTCGCCTCGCCGAACGCGATCAGCTGCGCCTGGGACAGCCAACGGTACTTGGGGCGGTCCGCCTCGCACTGGATGGCCAGTTGCACGCTACCACTCGCCTGCTGATCGGGCTCCGTGAACACCAGCTCGCCGTCGAAGCCGAGCCGAACCACGCCCGTGTAGAGCATCGAGATCGACGCCTGATCGTCGGTCACGAGCCGCGCGCGGCCATTCAAGTCGAACACGCCGCCACCGAGATCCGTCAGGACGTCCTGGTGATCGACGACCTTCGTCAGCGGAACCTCGTGAGTCGCGCCGTCGACCGACACGATCAACTGGTCGTTCAAGACATGATAGGTGTCGGAGTGGTCGAGCGGCGGCGGCACCGCCCGCGACTTACCCTTCGCGCCGCCGCGGGACGCCGCCGGCACGGGGCGCGTGCGGATGCGGGCGCCCGACTGCGCGGTCAGCCCCAGATCGATGGAGGTTCGGAGCTCGAGGGAGAACGCGTAGAGGAGTCGCTTGTCCAGGAACTTAGTTCGTTCTCGCCAATCGGTCGTCGGAAGCATGGCGTGTCCTCAAGTTAGTACGTAGATGTCGTAGGTCAGCCTTCGTAGCTCGCTGCGCACCACCAACGCGCGACCAAACCCCACGCACTGATACTCCGTCAGCCACCGATACCGTGGACTCGACGTCTCGAATCGGGGGGTCGTCATGATCGGGAAGACCACCGGCTCATCCTCGTTGCCGGCCCGCCCCTTCTTGCCCACCAGCCGCCGAAAGCCACCCGGGCCGAGATCCGCCTTCACGTCGTAGGTGCAATGGATGACCGCGCCATCGTCGGTGTTGATCGCCATCTTCACGCGCGACAGCTCGATGTCGTCGTCGCGCCAGAACAGCCAGTCTCCGCCCCAGGACAGCGACCCGGCGACCGGCTCGAACCCCAGTCCCGGCAGGGTTCTGGCGCGCGCCACGTGATAGACACGCGTCATCCCCTCGCGCGCGAATACGTTGACGCGAACGCCGCCCGACACGAAGCCCAACTCCTCGCGGTCCATGTTCGCCTCGACGTCGTAGGACAACAGATACAGGACCGTCTTGTCGACGAAGGTGCGGCGGCGCTCGGGATCGAGAGCCAGCGATCCGGCGCTGTGGGCTTGAACGGCGCTCATCCTGGGCCCCCGTCGGCGGCGGTACCTTCCATCTCGTAGACGTCCAGGGTCACCGCGGTGATGGGGCTGTAGATGCTCTTCGAGAGCTCGAGGGTACCCACCGCCACGAACTGCCCGCGAACCAGGCGCTCGTACTTCCAGAACTGGGCCGACGCGTTCTTGAAGCGGGATTGTGCCCAGGCCGCTCCCGCGTCGGCGGCCTCGAAGTGCAGCGCCAGGACCACGGGGACCGTCAGCATGTCGAGCTGGCCGATCAGCCATTTGTTGTAGACCTTCGACGCGTCGTCCAGGCCTTGTGCCCTCCTGTCCCGGAGATCGACGACGCCCGACATCACGCTGTCGATCAGGAAGCCATCGGCGCTTCGGATCGTGATCCTGCCGTCGAACATCGCCACGCCGTCCCGGCGCACCGTGGCCCAGTCGCCCCCGCTCACGATGGCGCCGTCGATCCCGAACCATTCCAGCTCGGCCTTGTTTCGCCGGCGCTTCAAGTCGTCCACGTCGAGCCGTCGCACCTGCGTCAGCTGTGTCAACGGGGTCGTCTTCGGCGCCTCCGTGGGAGACGCGGGCGGTTCCTGCCAGGTCAGATTGCGCCTGGCCAGCCAGTCCCGCTCGTACTTGGCCTCGTCCGTGACGATGGTGCCGCCGAGGTACCGCAGGTCCACGCGAAATCCGCCGGGGATCTCGCCCACGGGCGCCTCTTGGATCTGTGGTTTGATCGAAAAGTAATACTTCCAGCCGGGGGATGGCATCTTGTCAGCGCTCATTCACATCTCTCCATCTTGTCAGCAGGTCACCCGCGAAGCGCCCCACCTGGGACGTCAATGCCGCCACGGCGCGCTCCCCGGATCCGGGCACGCCCATCAATCGATCGCTCACGCGCGCCATCGCGTGCAGGTTCTCGCGGAAGTCCTTGACCGGCGAGAAGCCCCAGACCGGACAGCGCGGTTTCGTCGAGCCCGCCGCCTCCAGCAGGGCGTTGACCGCCAGGCGCGCCGCCTCGTTCGCGGATTCCATGCAGGCGAGGTCTGTCCCCGTGCGAACGTAGTCCGCGGCCAGGAACATGTTTGGGATCGCCGTTCGCGCCTCGGGCCGCAGCCCGCGCGCGCCCACCCGGTTGATCAGCAAGGGCTCGACGTTGAATCGAAGGCTCCGACCCCACACGTAGGGTGAGTCCGTCTCTCGGCCGCCCTCGCTCTGACGCCGGAGCAGCTCGTCGGCGCTGAAGCGCACGCTGCGGGCCTTCTCGTAGCTCCCCTGTTTCGTCCGGTCGAGGAGGTTGACGATGCTGTCGTCGAGGTAGTAGCTGGCCGGGTCCGCCGGGCCGTCCCCGCGGAGCATGGTCTCGTCCAGCTTCGGAGCCCGGGCGTCTCGATTCACCGACTGCTTGAGCTGCTGCCAGACCTCCGTCGCGACCTCGGCGTTCGTGCAGTTGAACGCCTCCTTGAGGTTGAATCGGCCCTTGCGATCCCACGCCGCGATGTCGACCGAGAGCACGGCCTTGATGTCGGTTGGCAGCTCGACCTCCCGCCAGTACTGCGTCTCCTCGATGGCGGTCAGGCTCCACTCGGAGTCGATGCAGACCATGTGGCCGCGTCCGAGGTCGATGGGAGTCTTGAAGTAGAACTGGATCCCCGCCATCCACTCCGTGTGCTCCGCGAGCAGGATCAGGTTGCGCAGCGAGGGGTCGTAGTACGTCAGCATGGGAGACCGGTTGACGTGGTAGGCCATCTGCTCGAGGGGCAGCGCGAAGATGTAATGGGTGTAGGGATGACGGCTCGCCGCTCCCCCGTTCTGGTCGTCCTCGGCGTCCTCGTCGTCCTTGCCGTTCTGGCCGCTTTGGGTCTGCTTGGGCAGGGCGCTCTTCGCGTCGGCGAGCGTCGTGTCGAGGTCGGCGTTCTTCGAGAGCTTCGTCAGTCGGGCCGCGACCGCGGCGCGCGCCTTCTCGACCTCCTTGAACAAGTCGACCTTGGATGGCGAGTGACCTGCGGCCGGCAGCCGGTCGGCGAGCGCCAGCGCCGCTTTGGCCGCGTCGCTCGCCAGGGCGGCGACCTCTTCCAATGCGGGCGCGACTGCGGCGACGGCTTGCCATTTGGCCTCCGTGACCTTCTTGATGACCGCCGGAGTGCCCGCGAGCTCGGCGACATGGTGGACCACCTTCGCCTCCTCGACGATGTCCTGTGCGTCGCGAAGCATGTCGGCCGCCCGCCCGCGCAGGGCCTTCTCGACGGTGGACCGCACGTATGGCTCGATCGGGATCAGCAGCTCCGCAGCGAAGGTGTCCCTCCACGCGCAAATCAGGCGCAGCGACCTCCGCAACCGGTCGATGCCTTCCCTCAGCTGCGAGACGAACTCGAGCCTCGCGATGAGCTTGCGCGCCGGATCGAAGGAGATCGAGTCGAGCTCCTCGTTGGGATGAAACGTGACACCTCGCCCCTTCAGGTACTCGACCCACGGCTCGATCCAGACCTCGTTCGTGGGGCCGTTCAGCACGCGATCGACGGTTCCAGAGAGATCGAACAGGGTCCGGATGGCCATGTTCGCGATGCTGTAGGCGCTGACCTGCCTCGCCTTCGCCGCCACCATCGTGCGGGTCGTCGCGGCGATGAGATCGCGAAAGGCCTGGGACTTCCGATCCGCTTCCAGGTAGTCCCACCAGGTCATCTGGTCGAAGCGTTCGATGCGCTTCGACTCGGGGGTGGCGAGGAACTCGACCAGCTTCCGCACGAAGAACGCCACCTCTCCCGGCGCCAGGCCGAGGTGTCGAAATCGCCCTGCCGTGGAGAGCGCCGACAACGCCTGGGGCAGGTTGCGCGGCGCGTGCGCGAGGACGTCGATCTGATCGCGGTCGTACCAGGTGAGCTGCTCCGAGTCTGCCGCGACGAGGTTGTCGAACACCGAGGCGCCCTGAAAGAACTCGCGCCGCCCCTTGTAGGGAATGCGCTTCATCGTGTCCGGGAGGTGTTGGTACCAGCCCGGGTAGAAGCGGAAGCCGTGCTCGCCCGGGACGTCGCGGCTGTAGTCGACGCGGTGTCGTGCCGGCACGTCGGTCGTCTCCTGGCGTCCGGGCGCTCGCTCCTGTCGCCGAACGCTGGCCGCCTTGCCGCCGAAGTGCGGTCGTCGCTCGTAGACGTGCACCTCGAAATCCCGTTCCGCCAGTTCGTGCGCTGCCGACAACCCCGCGACTCCTCCGCCGACGATCACGACACGCTGTCGCATTCAAACCTCTGTTCTTCCGGCTTCAGCGCCGGCGGCCGCTCCAAAAGCAAGGACGCGGCCAACGAGGACCTGCGTCACGGGAGTTTCGAGTAAGCGCCACGAAGGCCGAAAATGTCCGCAGGGTTTGTCGCTCGCCGCCGTTTCGACCGGCGGAAGGACGCCCCGACCGCACAGACTGTGCAACCAGCACTCGCGACTTCGCCGCACAGACTGTTCGACCGAACCGCCAATGATCTCCCGCAAGAGGCGTTGGGTCCGGCCGGACCCGCGCCTCGAAGACCTGGCACGCTCGCTGCTTCTACCCGGGCGCCCCCGCCTGGCGAGACATGCATTGAACGATCCGAAGCCACATATCCCCGACTTTCTTGGGCACCCAGGTTTGCCGGCGCGCCGGTCCACCGATAGTATCGGCGAGCCGGGTGAAATGACCACGAAGACCACCATCGCCCAACCTGCCGAGCCAGGGCGGAGCGGCGATGCCACGGGCTTGAGTCTGCTCGTCATGTCCGCCGAGGCGTTCGTCTCGTTGCCGTTGCCGCAGTCGGGGCAAGTGTCGGTCGGGCGATCGACGAAGTGCGACGTCCAGGTCGACGATCCCCTGGTGTCGCGTCACCACGTGCGCCTTCACATCGGCCCGACGCTCGAGATCGAGGACATGCGCGGCGTGAACCGCACACGCGTGCGGGACGTCCCCATCGACGCCGGCGCGCGCGTGCCGCTCGCCTCGGGCGAGGCGGTGGGGATCGGCTCGACGGTGCTGGTCGTGGAGCGCGCGCGGCGCGTCGGAACCCCCCGCCGGATCTGGTCGCACAAGTTCTTCGAGGCGCGTCTGCGTGAGGAGTGCCAGCGCGGCGCGGAGGCAGGGCGCGCCTTCGCGCTCGGCCGACTTCACCTCGAGCGGCCGCTGCCTTGGGTCCAAGTGGTGCCGATCCTCGACCGCGACGTGCCCGCGCCCCACCTGTTCGCCGCATACGGCCCCCACGACTACGAGCTGCTGTTGTTCGAGCTCACGCAAGAAGATGCGGCGCAGCTCATCGACACCGTCCGGCGCAGCCTCGCGGCCCTCGACAGCCAACCGAGCGCCGCCATCGCGTGGTACCCGAGGGATGGCCGAACGGCCGACGCGCTACTCGCGCGGGCGAACGCGCTCGTGCGCCCCAAGGCCGAATCGAGCGCGCCCAACATCGTGCTCCCGGCCGAGCCCGCGTCGGCGATGGCGCAGGTCCTGGAGTTCGCCCGCCGGGCCGCCAAGGGCACCATCAACATCCTCATCCTCGGCGAGACGGGCGTCGGTAAGGAGGTCATGGCCCAGGCCATCCACCGGCAATCACCACGGGCCAACGGGCGCCTGTTGCCCCTCAACTGCGCGGGGCTCAGCGAGGGGCTCCTGGAGAGCGAGCTGTTCGGATACGAGAAGGGGGCGTTCACCGGCGCGGTCCAGGCCAAGATTGGGCTGCTCGAGGCCGCCAGCGGCGGGAGCATCTTCCTCGACGAGGTCGGCGAGATGACGCTACCCGTGCAGGCGCGCGTGCTGCGGGCCATCGCGAACCGGGAGATCCTGCCGCTCGGCGCCCTGAAGCCGCGGCCGATCGACGTGCGGTTGATCGCCGCCACCAACCGCGATCTGGTGGCCGAGGTCGCGAAGGGGCGGTTTCGGCGTGATCTCTACTATCGATTGAACGGCATCAGCCTGAAGATCCCACCGTTGCGCGAGCGCCGGACGGAGATCCCGGCCCTGGCGGCGACGTTCTTGGTCGAGCACGCGCGCGATCTCGGCCGGGCGGCCCCCACACTCTCGCCGGCCTCGCGGGACCTGATCGAGCGGCACGAGTGGCGAGGTAACATTCGCGAGCTGAAGAACGTCATCGAGCGGGCGCTTTTGCTGTGCGAGGGCGACGTGATCCATCCCGAGCACCTGTCCTTGGAGTCGGACGGCGCGACGGCGTTCGCCGAGGTGGAGGCGACCGAACCGACCCGCGTGCGCGATCTCACATACGAGCAAGAGGACGAGCGAAGGGTCATCCTCGAGGTCCTGAAGGCGAACGTGTGGAACCAGAGCCGCGCGGCGCGCGCGCTGGGAATGCCGAGGCGCACCCTCATTGCGAAGCTGGACCGGTACCGGATCCCGCGTCCCCAGAAGGGCGCCCATCCCTCCCTCCCCGACGACGATGACGACGAGGCGAGCTGATTTCGCGCGGTGTCCTGTTTCAAAACATCTACTAAGAAAAGGACCCTGACAGGGTCCTTTATATCCCCCGCGACGGCGCGAGCGAGCAAAGCTCGCCCGCCCCAACGCGACTACCAAGAAAAGGACCCTGACAGGGTCCTTTATATCCCCCGCGATGGCGCGAGCGAGCAAAGCTCGCCCGCCCCAACGCGACTACCAAGAAAAGGACCCTGACAGGGTCCTTTATATCCCCCGCGATGGCGCGAGCGAGCAAAGCTCGCCCGCCCCAACGCGACTCCTACCAAAAGCGAACCGGGTGGGCGCATCTTTGACGGGCATTCGTCCCGTTCGCCTCTATCCTCTGCGGGGCGGTGCAGACATGCGAGAGGCGCGCGTCAGCTCGAAATGGGTCATCGTTCTCACCTTGGCAACGGTGGTGGCCGCGTTCATTGGCAGCACCGGCTACGCGGAGTATCGGGCCGCGCAGACTCACGCGCTGACCACCGAGATCGCCATCAACGAATCGCCGAGCATCGAATACCTCGCGGCCGCGCGCGCGGAGCTCCGTGATCTCCAGCGACTCCTCAACACCCACGTGTTGCTCGCGTCGGACGGTCGCGCACCATCGACCGAGCCGCTGCGACAGGTGCGCGAGCGCCTGCGTTCCAACCTCGAGGCATACTTCGCCCTGCCCGCCCTCCCCCACGAACGCGAGCTGTGGCGCGGCATCGAGAAAGAGCTCGCCGACGTCGACGTACTGGCCGATCAGATCGTCGCCCGGACCGCGGCCGGGCGCTTCGACGAGGCCCGCCGCGCGCTGGTCGACGTGCTGCCGCGCGCGATTGACGAGGAGGCGGACGCGATAATCGCCGCGATTCGCCTCAACGCCGAGCGGGTTCGTCAGGTCGCCGAGCAGATCGAGGGGGCTCGCCGACGCCGCATGTGGTGGGTCTTCGGCCTAGATGGCGTGAGCGTGATGCTCGCCATCGCGCTGGCGGTGCTGGCGTTGCGCACCATCGCGCGACAGGAGGATCTGCAGCGCCACCGCTCGGAGGAACTGGAGGGGTTCGCCCGCCGCGTGGCGCACGATCTCCTGAATCCCATCGCGGCGGTCGAGCTGTCGCTTGGCACCGCCGCCGGCTCGCCGGACGGTGCGCGTCGCGCATCGGCGCTGGCGCGGGCCAGCCGCAGCGTGGACCGGGCCCGGCGCCTGATCGACGACCTGCTGGCCTTCGCGCGGGCGGGCTCCCCGCCCGCCACCGCCAGCGCCACCGCCGTGACCGAGGTCGTCGAGGGCGTGATGGAGGAGCTGCGCGCGCCGGCGCTCGAACGTAGCATCGCGCTCCGCGCCGAGCTTCCCGCAGTGCCGGTCGCGGTTCGTTGCGCGACCGGCGTGCTGACCAGCCTGCTTTCGAATCTCGTGCGCAACGCCATCAAGCACATGGGCGACCGGCCTCGGCTCGAGGTCGAGGTGCGGGTCTCGCGAGAGCGCGATCGGGTGCGGTTCGAGGTCGAGGACAGCGGCCCGGGCTTGCCGCCTGGCCTGGGCTCGCGTGTCTTCGACCCCTACGTCCGCGGCGCCGGAACGGCCACGCCCGGCCTGGGGCTGGGCCTCGCCACCGTCCGCCTGCTGGTCGAGGGACACGACGGCCGCCTCGGTGTCAGGTCGAAGCCAGGTGAGGGGTCCCTCTTCTGGTTCGAGCTCCCCGGCGCGCCGCTGCCGCCCGGCTCCCCTGCCGCCCCCCCGCCTACCGACGCGCGATCCGGCGGCCCCACGCAACGAGCCTGAGCGGCCGTTCCGGCTTCGAGCCCCGCGCATCAGCCGGACCGCGGTTGAAACATCTCGAAGGCGCCGAGCGGCGCGCCGCGGGGCTTGCCTTTGACCGCTTTCGTTCGCACGGTGTCGTCGCTTGAAGAACGCGGAATCAACTCCCTCGGCCCTCGCCGAGCCACGGCCTCCCCTCGACTCGCGGCCGAGCGGGGGAGCGTCACGAAATGGGATCCGGCTCGCCGACGCGGCGTGAGCGGTGGCGAACCTTCCGGGCTTCGAGGATTGGCCCAACCATCCTCGCGCTGTCGATCGGGTGCGCCACCGGCAACGGGCAACGCGTGCCCATCGTGAAGCGCCTCGACATCGCGGGGAACCACGCCCTGTCCGGGCGCCAGATTCAGGCCAGGATCCTCACCACCAAGACGGGGTGGTGGCCCTTCGCCAAGAAGTTCTTCTTCGACCCGATCGTCTGGGCGACCGACCTCGAACGAATCAAGCGCCTGTACGGCAGCCGCGGGTACTATCAGGCGAAGGTCGTGCGCGATCGCGTGACGCCCGACGGGAGCGACGGCGTCGGGCTCGACGTGGAGGTCAGCGAAGGCGAGCCCACGCGCATCGTCGCGCTGAAAGTCGCCGGCTTGGAGGAGCTCTCGCCGGCCCATCGCGAGGCGCTGCTCGCGGCGGTGCCCCTTCACGTCGGCGACGTGTTCGACGACCGGCGTTGGTCCGCGGCCAAGACGCTGCTTTCGTCCCGGCTGCGCAACCAGGGCTACGCCGAGGCCAGGGTGGATGGTCTCGCGCTCGTCGACGTAGGTACGCGGACGGCGGCCCTGCAGCTCGTCGCTCGCCCGGGGCAGGCGTACCGCTTCGGGGCCATCGAGATCGACACCGGCGGAGACCTCGCCATCGCCGCTGCCTGGATCTGGGACCAGGTGCGGCTCGCCATTCCCGACGGCGCGCCCTACGCCGACGAGGCCCTCACCGAGGCGCAGCGACGGGTGACGAGCATGGGCGTGTTCGCCGCCGTCAAGGTCACGGCGGACCCACCGGCGCCCAGCACGGGGCGGGTCGCCGTGCGCGTGGAGACCCGCGAGGCGCCGCTGCACACCCTGAAGCTCGGGGCGGGAGTCCGCTTCGACCAGATCCGCAACGAAGCGCGGCTCATCGGACAATGGACGAACCGCAACTTCCAGGGCGGCATGCGCCGGCTCACGCTGCGCGCGGAGGCGGGGTGGGCCTTCATTCCCAACACCTACGCGGTGGCGACGAACGACCAGACCACGGCGCTGCGCGACGGGCCCGTCGCGCGGCTGCAACTCGAGTTCGAGCAACCACAGTTCCTCGGTCGCGCGGGTCTGCGCGAGCGCAGCTCGCTGGAGCTCACCCGCACGCTCGAACAAGCCTACGACGACCTGGGCGGCCACCTGGCGAACGGGGTGGTCTGGCGCCCGCGCGCCGCGCTCACCGTCTATCCCGCCCATCACCTGCAGGGCGATCAGCTGAACGGTCCCCCGGCCGCCGGGTTGCTGACGTCGCCGCTCACGCTCGGTTGCCAGACGACCGGCAATAGCTGCTTCGTCTGGCTGTCGTATCTGGAGGAGATCGTGACCTGGGATCGGCGCGACGACGCGCTCGCGCCGCACCGCGGATGGTACGCCAGCCTTTCGCTGCAGCAGGGGGGTGGCCCCTTGCAGGGCGACTTCGCCTACTACCGGGTGCTGCCCGACGTGCGCGGCTACGTGAGCGTGGGGGAAGGCGACGAGTTGACGTTTGCGGCGCGCCTGCGGGTGGGCGACCTGTTGCCGACATCCGGCGACCCAGAGGGAAGCGCCGTGGTGACGCGATTCTACGGCGGCGGCGCACAATCGATGCGCGGCTTCAACGATCGACGGCTGTCCCCGCTGCTCGTGACCCAGCTGCCCGCGTCGCCGGGAAATCCGAATCCGCCGGTCGTGACGATCCCCATCGGAGGCAACGGCCTCATCGACGGCAGCTTCGAGGTTCGCTACGCCGTCACGCGCAGCCTCGTCGTCGCCGCCTTCGTCGACGTCGGACAGGTCACGCGGGCCGGGCTGGCGCCCGACGACTTCGCGCACGTGCTGGTCGCGGTGGGCCTCGGCCTGCGATACACGACGCCGGTCGGTCCGGTGCGGGTGGACTTCGGGCGACGCCTGCAGGTCGGGCGGCCGCCAGCCCTGTTCGCCGTCGACGCCACCGGCCGCGTGGTCGAGCAGAGCTACAAGGTCGACGACAGTTGCTTCGGCCTCGGCGGGACCGGGGGCAGCGTGGTCACCGACAACTTGTGCGTCCTCCACGTATCGATCGGAGAGGCGTTTTGACGGGGCGCTTGCGCAAGGTCGCGACCGCGGCGCTGGTCCTCGTGGGCGTCGTGGCCCTGCTGGCCGGGGGCGCCCTGACCGCGTTGCGAACCCGGTGGGGAGGCGACCTCGCGCGCCGTCTGGCCCTGGCCCGGGTCAATGCCCTCATCGCCGGTGACCTGCAGGTGAGCCGGCTTGTGTTCTCAGGCGATCGATTGTCGTTGCAGGGCGTACGGCTCTGCAGTCCGGAGGGCGAGGCGATCGTCGACGTGCGCGAGATCGACGTGGCGTTTTCGCCCCTGGCGCTGTTCTCGAAGCGCGTCCTCATCAAGCGGCTCGTCGTGGTGAGCCCGGTGCTGTCGCTGCGGAAGGAGGCCGCCGGTCTCGACATCACGCGCGCGCTCGCCGCCCGGACGCCCCCGGCGGTGAAGGTGACGCCGACGCCCGAGTCACGGTCAGCTTCGGACGGGTGGGTGCTGGAGGTCAATGGGCTGCGCCTCGACGACGGGACCGTCACCTATCGAGCCGCGGGGTCGGGGTCCGCGCGTGGGCGGCTCGAGCTCTCGGCGATCACGCTCGCAGGCAGCGCGCACTACGAGCCCGGCCGCGCCGCGGTCGCCGCGACACTGGACGCGCACGCCGTCGCGCGCTCGCCCGTCCGCGACGCCGTCACGTTGCACCTCGACGGACACGGCCAGGGTCCCGAGCGGCAGGTCGAGGTTCGCGCCGCGGTGGGCGCCTCGACGCTCGCGGCAACGCTGAGCACGGACCCGGCCGGCGGGATCGACTTGCGCCTCGGGCGCTTGCACGTCGCGCCTGTGCTCGCGGGCGCGCTCGTGCCGGCGGTGCGCTTGTCGGTGCCTGTCGACGTCACCGGCCACGCGAGGCGTTCGGGCGAGACCATCACGTTTGGCGCCAACGTTCAGACGGCTGCGGGCACGTTGGCCGCGCATGGTGCCTTCGACGCGCCGGCGGCGCGCCTGAGCCCCCTGGTCGTGCGGGCCGAGCACATCGATCTCGGGCGGCTGGTGGAAGGCTGGCCGCGCTCGAACCTGTCCGCCGCGGTCACGGCCGAGTGCGCCGGCGCTGACCTGGGGGCCCTGTCGGGCACGCTAGACGTGGACCTGCCCGCGGGTCGCCTGGGCGCCGCGACCGTCGGTCCGGTGTCGGCCCACGTGAGGGCGGTTCGCGGACAGTATGACGTCGAGGAGCTGAGGCTCGCGCTGCCGGGCCTGACCGTGCTCGCGCACGGCCACGCCGGACCCGCGCGGCTCGCGCTCGACGTCACCATCGAGGCGCTCGACCTGGGCCTCACGAGCAGCACCTTGGCCTCGTTCGCGGGTTTGGCGTTTCCGCGCGTCGCCGGTCGGGGAAGGGCCGTGGTCGTCCTCTCGGGGACCACCGCCGAGCCCCGGCTGTCGCTCTCGGCGGCCTTTCCGCGCCTCGCGGTGGACCAAGATCAGGTGAGCGGCCTGCGAATCACCGCCCGACTTCCACGGGCCCGCCTCCCGCAGGTAGGCGTCGCCAAGCTCGAGGTCACCGATGCGCGCGTTGGCGGTCTCGCCTTTCACGACACCGTGGCGCGTCTCAGCTCGGACGGGCGGCGCCTCGAAGCGGACCTGCGCGTCGGGGCGGCGTTGTCGATGCTCGCTGGCGGGCGCTGGGGCTCCGATCGTCGCGCGTTCGTGCTCGATCGACTGATCCTGCGGTACCCCGAGGCCTCGTCGCCCTGGGGCCTCGTCGGGCGAACGCGCCTGTCGTGGGGGCCGGACTCCCTCGCCATCGCGGGGTTCGATCTGCGCGCGGGGACAGCGCGGGTTTCGGGCGAGCTACGGCAGCACGGCGACCGGTGGCACGCGAAGCTCGACGTCGCGCACCTCGACCTCGGCCGCCTGCCGCGCCTGGCGCTGCCGCCGCAGGTCGAGCTCGCGGGCTGGCTCGACGCGCACGCCGCCGTCGACGGAACGCGCGCGGCGCCGCGGGTCGAGACGCGGATCAACGTCCGGGGCGCACGGCTCGGGCGCTACCAGCACCTGGGGCTCGAGCTCGCGGGAGCCCTCCAGGGCGGGCGAGCCGCTGGCCGTTTGAGCGCCACGGGTCTGGACGCCCGGGTCGACATGCGGTTCGACGTACCGACCGCGTGGCCGCTGCGGAACCTGCGCGCCCCGCTGACGGTCGACGTGGTGATTCCCGAGACCGACCTCCGCGCGGTGCTTGCCGCCGCCGAGCTCGGAGATCAGCAAGCGTCGCCGGGGCGACCAGACATCTCCGGCAGCGCGGGCCTGTCGTTACACGTTCATGGAACCGGCGCCGCGCCCGTGCTCGAGCTCGACGCGTCCGCTCGGGGTCTCGTGCTCTTCGGACGGGCCATCGGCACGGGCGCTCTTCGGGTGACGGGCGGCGACGCGCCCCTGATGGTCGCGCTCACGTTGCCGTCAGCGCGCCAGTTGACCGCGGCGTCCGGGGCGGCGGCGCGCCCGGCGCTCGGCTCGGGGTCGTTGCTGCTGCGCTCCCCGTTTCGATTGGCCTCGTTGCTTCGAGGCTGGCCATCCCGCGACGCGCTCGCGCGAACGCCGTTCGAGGTCACGGGTGAGCTGCGCGGAATGTCCCTCGCCGCGCTCGCCCGATGGACGAAATCCGCGACCGTCGCGGGCGGCACCGCGGCGCTGCGCGTCTCGGCCTCCGGAACGGCGCTCGCTCCCACGGGCGCGCTGAATCTGCAGGTGGAGGGAGTCACCGGGCCGCGGTTTCCCCCGACGGACGCGCGCCTCGACGCCGCCTTCGGCGCCCGCGACACGCGGGTGGCGGTGCGCGTGCTCCGGGGTGGACGCGAGCTTCCGCGAGTGCGATCTTGGGCCTGGCGGCGCGGCGACTCCGCGACCTCGGCGCCGTCGCGGCCGCGCCCCTCGACTTGCGGGCAGCCGTCGGACCCCTGCGCCTCAGCCGGGCCGATATTCCCGGCGATCCGGCGGGAGAAGCGACCGTGGAGCCCCTCTCGATGACCGCTCGCGCCGCGCTGTCGATCGCCGGTTCGCTCGCCGACCCGCACGCGACGGCGACGGTGGACCTGGCGAATGCCCGATATGGGCGCAAGCCCATCGGCGAAGCTCGGTTGGTCCTCGGCTACGCGACCGGGCGCGCGCAGGCCGACGTGCGGATTCACGCGGCGACGAACGGCCAGTTGCGGGTCACCGGATGGAGCGCCCTCGACCTCCGGTACCCCTGGCTCGCGCGCGGGAGGGACCTCGGCGCCGCCTCGCTGGAGGCGAAGCTCGACGCCCAACGCTTCGATCTGACGATGCTGTCGGGAATCAGCCCGCAAGTGACGGCCGTCGGGGGCGAGCTCTCCGGCACCTGCGCGGTGAGTGGAACACCGCGGACTCCGCTCGTGAGCGGGCAGGTCGAGTGGGTCAAGGGCGCGCTGAACCTCACGGGATTCGGCTCATACTCGAACATTCATCTCAAGGCTCACGGAGGCCCGAGCGCCGTCTGGCTCGACGAGCTCAGCCTCGCCAGCGGCGAAGGAAGCGCGCGGCTGGCAGCGAGCGCGGTCGAGGATGGGGCAGGCGACTACGACCTCAAATCGAACCTCTCCCTGCGCCGGTTCCCGGTGTACGGGCAAGGACAGGCGCTGGCGGTAGCTGCGGCCGACGGGTCAATCGATGGCCACTTCGTGAGCCGTCGCGCCGGCAGCGGCACGGCGACGCCATCACCGGCCGCGCTGAACGCCTCCGTCCGGCTCTCCGAGGCGCACGTCGAGCTGACCGACGCGAAGCGGAAGGACCTGCAGCCGCTCGAGCGCCCGGCAGATGTCATCTTCGTGAACGAGGGGAGACCGCTCGACCATGGCGAGGTGCCCGACTGGCCGCGCAGTCCAGCGCCAAATGCCCTGGGCCCCGGGCCGTCCCCGGTTCGCGTTCATCTGAAGATCGAGGCCCCGCGAAACCTCTGGGTCCGTGGCAAGGACGCATCCCTCGAGCTCGGGCTCGCCCCCGGCTTCCATGCCGAGCTCGGGACACCGCCTGCGAGGATCTACGGTCAGGTCGTCGTGCGCCGCGGACGCATCGACGTCCTGGGCCGGCGCTTCGACCTGCAGGCGGGCTCGCTCGTTCAGTTCACCGGCCGGCCCGACACGCCTCGCGTCGAGGTGACCGCCACGCATGTCAACGAAGCCGAGAACATCACGGTCATGCTGAAGGCGAAGGGGACCCTCGACAAGATGGTCATCTCCGTCTCGTCTCCCGACCGGCCCGATCTCACCGAGGGGCAGCTTTACGCGCTCATCGTCACCGGCAAGCTGCAGCTCGGCGGGAACACCGCCGGTTCGGCCAGCGCGTCGGACGAGGCCGCATCCCTGGTGGGCGGAATCGTCGCCGCGCGGCTCCAAGAAACGTTGGCCAAGCGCCTCCCCCTCGATGTCCTCACCCTTCAGGCTGGGGAGGGGCTGACGGGCTCCCGCCTCGAGGCGGGAACGTACCTGACCAGGAAGCTCTACGCGGGCTACGTGGGCCGCCTGGGCGCGAACCCTGCCTTGCTTCAAAACCGCAACGCAGTTCACGTCGAGTACCAGCTCGGCCGGCGCTGGAGCTTCGACGGAGAGTACGGAGACGTCGGCACGGGCACAGCCGATATCGTGTGGACAAAGGACTACTGATGGCTCTAACGGGAAATTGCTTGAGGCGTTCCCCGCGTGGCGGACGGGCCTCCAAGGCTCACCGGAAGTGAAGGTTAGAAGGCGGCCGACAAGCCGGCCCGATGGCGAAGCCGACGCGAGCACCGGAGCGGAGTGTACTTCCTGTACTCGAGCACCGGAGCGCAGTGTCGGCGCAGCCAGCGGGCCGGATCGTCGGCCGTCGGTGGAACGAGAGGTGGCGTCGTCCTTACAGGGCTAGCCGGCGCCTTCGCTAACCAGGCTGGCGAGTCGCGTGAAATCGACGGGCTTGGCGAAGAAGGAGGCGCCCACGTTCTTGGCCTCCCCGATGGTGCTCTCGTCGGTGTAGGCGCTGATGACGACGGTCCGGACGTTCATCCACCGGCGCTGAAATTGGCGAAGGAACTCCGCCCCGCTCATCCCGGGCAGCCGATAGTCGGTGACGACGACGTCGTGCTCGCGCTCGAGATACTTCGCGAGGGCTTCCTCCCCGCTCGCGGCGACATCCGTGACGTGACCCTCAAGCCGCAAGATCTCGGCGATGTTCTCCGCGAGGTCGACGTTGTCGTCGATGATCAAGATCCTCCGGGGCTTGCCCACCGCCAGCATCCGCGAAGTCTACCTGCCTTTCTGTCGAATCCACGACAATCGTGCATTTGCCGTGGCAGAGCGCCGGACGGGCCCGCGCCAGCAAGGCTCGCCCGCTCGAACACGACTATGATGGATCGATGCAGTTACCGGGCGCCCACGACAGCTCGAGCGCGGGCGCGGGAACGTGGGCCGACCCGCCCAGGACGCTCGCATGATCAACGTCGCCATCGTCTGGCACCAGCATCAGCCGTGGTACCGCGACGTGCTGGCGACGCCCCCGGGCAGCGCGCGAATGCCGTGGGTCAGGTTGCACGCCATCCGGGACTACTTCTCGATGGCGAACATCGTCAGCCAGCATCCCGGCCTTCGGCTGACGCTCAACTTCAGCCCGAGCCTCCTGCTCCAGATCGAAGAACACGTCGAGGCTGGCGTGACGGATGTGGCCTGGGAGCTGTCGCGGATCCCCGCCGAGCGGTTGGACGAGGCCCAGAAGGAAGCGATTCTCAGCACGTTCTTCGAGGCCGACTCGCACAACCAGATCTTTCCCCACGCCCGCTATCGCGCGCTCTACGAGCAACGGCGCGACGGCAAGCCGTTCTCGGTCGAGGACCTGCGCGATCTGCAGGTGTGGTTCAACCTCGCGTGGTTCGGAAAGGAGATGCGGGAAGGCCAGGTCGCGTTGCCCGATGGCACGAGCGCGTCCGTCGCGGCGCTGGTGGGAAGGGGCGGCGGCTTCAGCGCGGCGGACGTCGACAGCGTCCTCGGCGAGCAGCTCAAGGTCATGCGCGCCGTCATCCCCGAGCAGCGGAGGCTTGCTGCCGCCGGTCAGGTCGAGCTCTCGATGAGCCCCTTCTTTCACCCCATCCTGCCGCTCGTCATCGACACGAGCAAGGCGACGATCGACCGCCCGCACGCGACCCTGCCAGCGCGCTTCGCGCATCCGGAGGACGCCGACGCCCAGGTGGGGTTTGCCGTGCGCGCCTTCGAACGCTGGTTCGGCGCCGCGCCGCGCGGCGCGTGGCCCGCGGAAGGGGCCGTCTCGGAGGACGTGGTGCCCATCTTCGCGCGCCACGGCTTGCGATGGATCGCCTCCGACGAGGGGGTCCTGGCACGCTCGGGCCGGTGGGGATACGACGTGACCCGCTCGGAGGTGAAGCACCGGCTGTACCGGTCCGAGGCCGACGGCGCGTCTGTCTCGGTGCTGTTTCGGGACGCCGACCTCTCGAACGACATCGGTTTCCACTCCCAGGCCTTCGAACCGGAGGAGGCGGCGCGGCGCTGGCTGGACAAGCTAAAGCGATCGGTGGGAGCGGTTGGTCCTGGTGAAGCCGGTAGCGGCCACGGCGACAGCGACGCTCGGTGCGTGGGCGTCATCCTGGACGGCGAAAACGCGTGGGGAGCGTACCGCGACGATGGCAGACCGTTCCTGCACGCGCTCTACAATGCGCTCGTCTCGGACGCGGACGTCCGCACCGTCACCCCGTCGGAGCTCATCGAGGGCAACCCGGCGCGCGGCGTGCCCGCTCAACCGCTCGCTTCGCAGACTCGCGTGTACGAGCTGTTCGCGGGGTCGTGGATAGACGAGATGGGCTCGGCGCCCGGCGCGGACATGGGGACGTGGATCGGTGAGCCGGAAGAGAACAGCGCCTGGGAGTTGCTGGGGATCGCCCGAAGCCAGCTCGCCGCAACCTTGGCGTCGCGCGCCTGGACGCCGGCGTATCAGTCCTTGCTAGCCGCGGAAGGCAGCGACTGGTTCTGGTGGCTGGGCGCAGATCAGGAGTCCGACCACGATCCGGAGTTCGACGACCTGTTTCGTATGCACCTGCGAACGGCCTACACCGCCGCGGGGATGTCCGTTCCCGAGTCGCTCGGGGTTCCGCTCGTGGCGAGGACAGCGGTCTGGACCTTCGCCCGCCCCGTGACGGCGATCCTCGTCGGCGACGGGCTGGTGATCCGCACGAATTGCCCCGGCGAGATCAGCTGGAGCCTGTCGCCGTCGGGCGAGGCGGGTCAGACCATGCTCTCGACCGTGGGCGGGGTCTTCGCGGGCGTCTATCGCCACCAGGCCCAGCTTGGCCCATTCCTTGCTCCGGGCGAGCTGGTGATCCGCTTCGGATGTCTATCTGGGGCGCCGTGCCCACATCCTGAATCGGCCCGGGTGACGATTCGCGACCGGCGGGCCCCGGGAGGAGCGACGCCGTAGTGCCAGGAACCGTTGATTATCAAGGACTTACGAAGCAAGCCCAGATGCGCGGCGAGTTTAACATGCCTTGACGTTCCGAAAAAGTTACAGCCCGCGATTCGGAAACCCTGGTATTGGAATTTTGCGCATTTTTGTGAACTTGCGTGATCTTGGTAACAAGCGGTTGTCTGCGAAAGTTAGTGTGATAATGTACTTCGGTGTCAGTTGGAGACCGGACGGGCCGGAACGTTTTCGGGGGAGGGGTTGGGGGCGGGTCCGTCGCGGCGGCCGTGCCTGGCTCCTCTTCGGGGGCTCGCGCAGCGCTGGCGGAGGATCGGCAGGCGATTTCTCAACCAGATTCCGTATGGGCGATTCCGATTTTCTTCGGCCCCGAATCGCGGCGGCTGTTCGGAATGTATCACCCTCCGCATATGGGGGCGCCGCCCCGAAGCTCAGCCGTGGTCCTGTGCAATCCCTTCGGGTACGAGGCCATCTGCGCCTACCGGGCCTACTGTCACCTGGCCGAACGCCTGGCCGCCACGGGCTTTCCAGTGCTTCGTTTCGATTATCACGGCACCGGGGATTCATCGGGCCAAGATGACGATCCGGACCGCGTGCGCGCGTGGCTGGACAGCGTCGCCGAGGCGGCGCGTGAGCTGAAGGCGCGCAGCCAGCAGGCTGAGATCAGCCTTTTCGGTGTCCGGTTGGGCGCGACCCTGGCGGCTGCCGCCGCCGCCGAGCTCGATGACGTGGCGAGCCTCGTCCTGTGGGCTCCATGTGCCACCGGGCGCGCCTACGTCCGCGAGATGCGTGCCTCGCAGCTCATCAAACAAGGCACTGGCGGCTCCGCGGACAAGGCTTCCACGGAGGTCGAGGGCGACGTGGAGGCGTCGGGCTTCCTGCTGACGCGCGCCACAGTGGAAGAACTTTCCAGGCTGGAGCTCGCGACCTTGCGAGCGCCGTTGGCAGGCAGGGTGCTGATCCTGGCGAGAGGGAATTCGCCGACGGACGAGCGTCTGGCCGGACAGCTCCAGGCTCGCGGTAACGCGACCGTCTATCGCAACATCCCGGGTTTTGCCGAGATGATGGTGGACCAAGTACACCGCTCCATCGTTCCGACCGCGGTCATCGACGACGTGGTCGGATGGATCGTGGCTGGCGAAGCCGAGCGCCGGCCAGCGACGCCGCCAGGGGTTCACGGCCGTCAGGTCGACGGTATCATTCAGCTCCGGGCGCCCGCGGTGAATCCTGCGTCGGCGCACCCCGTGCAGCGCGAGACGAACGACAGCGTCGCGCATCTGTCGAGCGCGGGCGCACCAGGAGCTCGGGTTCGTGAGCAGCCGGTGGTGTTCGGTGGCGAGCAGCGCCTCTTCGGAATCCTGACCGAGCCCCTCGATGTCCCTCCTTCGAGGACGAGGCGGCCGGCCATCCTGATGCTGAACGTGGGCACGAACCACCGCGTGGGCCCGAATCGCCTGTATGTGAAGATGGCGCGCACCTGGGCGGCGCGAGGCTACGCGGTGCTGCGGTTCGACCTGGCGGGGATTGGCGACAGCCGCGTCGCGGAGGGATACGCCGCCTCGCGCCTCTATTCGAAGGCGTCGATCTCGGACGTGCAGGCCGCCATGACCTTCCTCGAAGGGGCACGGAAGATCGATCGGTTCGTATTGCTGGGGCTGTGCTCTGGGGCTTACGTGGCGTTTCACACCGCCCTGGCCGACGCGCGCGTGGCCGGAGAGGTGCTGATCAACACCGCCACGTTCTCGTGGAAGCCGGGGGATCCGGTCGACGCGACCGCACAGCGGGTCTACAAGTCGACGCACTTCTACCGGCGCGCGCTGTTCGACGTGACGACCTGGAAACGTGCCTGGAGACGCGAGATAGACGTCCGCGGCATCGCCGATCGATTGTGGAGGGTGGCGCTGACCAGGGCCAAGGCCAAGCTCGCGTCGCTGGGTCGAAGCCCGGACGACGATCTCGCGACCTCGTTTCGAACCCTGGCGCAGCGCGGGACCGATTCGCTGCTCATCTACGGCGAGGACGATCAGGGACTCGACTACCTCGAGGTTCACCTCGGCTCGCGCGCGCGGCGGTTGCGCGCGCTCGACAACTTTCGTGTCGACGTCATCGATGGGCCGGACCACACGTTCACCCAGTTGTGGGCGCAGACCCGCTTGACTGAATTCATCACCGATCATCTCGTCCGTCGCTTCGGCTAGTGCACCGCCCAGCGGTTCGGTGATTCGCAGCACACCCTCGTGGATTGTGTGCCTCCCGAGCGCACGCTATAGACTTCGCCGACCCGATGAACAGGACCGGCCGTTTCGACGCTGATGGGGAGGTGACCGCTCGGTGACCCTCCTGCAGCTAGGACGCCTCGAGGTCGGCTATCACGGCGAGGCCGTGTTGCCACCGGTCGACGTTTCGATCAGCCGCGGCGATGCGGTGGGGATCGTCGGACCGAACGGAAGCGGCAAGACCACGCTGGTGCGAACCATGCTGGGGCTGCTGAAGCCGGTCCGTGGAGCGATCAGCTTCCCCGGGCGGCGCCGGCCGCGCTTCGGCTACGTCCCGCAGCGCGCCTCGGTCGACGCGGGCTTCCCGCTGACGGCGTTCGAGGTGACGATGATGGGACGCTACGGCCTCATCGGGCCCCTGCGCCGCCCGCGCGCGATCGACCTCGCGAAGGCGCGCGCGGCGCTCGGCGACGTGGGCGCCGCGGACCTCGGACCGCGGTTGTTTCATGCCCTCTCCGGGGGACAGCGCCAGCGTGTGCTGGTGGCGCGCGCCCTCGCCAGCGAGCCGGAGATCCTGGTGCTCGACGAGCCGACGACCGGGATGGATCTGCCGTCGGAGAAGGCCATGCTCGACCTGCTCCGGTCGTTCACGGCGCGCGGGATCGCGGTGATCCTCGTCTCGCACCAACTGGGCGCGGTCGCCGACTACGTCGAGACGCTGGTGGTCGTCGCCGGCCGCGAGCACCCCGTGGCGGTCGGGCCCCGGGCCGAGTTGCTCACCTCCGAGCGCCTGTCGACCATCTACGAGCGACCGATCGTGGTGCGTTCCATCGACGGCCACAGCGTCATCTTCGTCGAGGATCCCGCGCCGTGACCGAGATCGCCGACGCCGTCGGATTCTGGGAGTCGTGGGCGCTCTGGCGCGACATCGTCGCCGTCGCGATCCTCGCGGCCGGGCTCTGCTCGTTCGTCGGGGTTTTCATCGTCTTGCGCCGGGTGGTGTTCGTGTCGGCGGCGATGTCCCAGATGTCGGGCGTCGGGGTGGCCACGGCGTTCTTTCTCTGCTCGGTGATGCAGGTGGATCCGCATCAAGCGCCCTTGTGGTTGCATCCGCTGTGGTATGCGACGGCGTTCGCGGCCTCGGGCGCGGCGCTGTTCTCGCTCAACCTCGGCCACCGACGCCTCGCGAGCGAGACCTTGGTCGGGCTCGGCTACCTGATCGCCGCAGCCAGCGTCATCCTCATCCTCAACTCCCCCCGGGTCGGCCAGGAGGCGCACGAGGTCAACGACCTGCTGTACGGCAACGCCGTGGTGGCGACGCCGGCCCAGCTCAAGATCATGGTGATCACGGTCGCCGTCGTGGGGATCATCCACGCGCTGTTCGGCAAGGAGTTTCGCTTCACCGTCTTCGACGCGGAGATGGCGCGCACGCTCGGGCTCCGGACGCGCGGTTGGTCGCTGCTGCTGTTCCTGACCTTCGCGATCGCGATCTCGATGTCGACCCGCGCCATCGGCGCCCTGCCAGTCTTCGCGTTCATGGTGATCCCTCCCGCGGTCGGGTTGCTGCTCGCGGACCGGATGTGGTCGGTGTTCACCGTGTCGATCGCGGTCGGCATCGTGTCGGCCTTCATCGGCTACTGGGCCTCCTTCCGGTGGTCGCTGCCGACGGGGGCGTCGATGGTGATGGCGTCCGCGGTGTTCCTGATTCCCGGGCTCCTTCGCCTGCGGCTGAAGGGGCAGGGATGAGTGAGGCGCGGACGGCGCCGCGGGCGGTCGCGCTCGTCTTGCCCCTGCTACTCCTCGCGCGCGCCAGCGCCGCCCGCGCCGACGACGCGCGAACGCCGACACCGCCGCTGATCCCGGCTGCGGTCGCGCCTGTCCCCGCTGTCGACGAGGCGGAGATCCTTCGCGCGATGCAGGCCGATCAGGCAGCTCAGGCCAAGGCTGTTGGCGGCGCCCCGGCGCCCGGCGCCGCGCCGGTGATTGCTCGAACAGAGGCGGCGGAGGCGGCCTCCCCCGCTTCGGGGGCAGGCGCCGGCGGCCGCTCCTTTCAATCGATGAATCCCGACCTGAGCGCGATCATCGATCTGGCGGGCGGCTGGTTCTCGGACGACGCCGGCACGCCCAAAAGTGGCGATGATCCGCAGTCGACCGGCATCAAGGCACAGGAGATCGAGCTCGCACTGCAACAGATCGTCGATCCCTACTTCCGCGCGGACGTCTTCTTGACCATCCCCAATCTGGCCGGCCTCGAGGTCGAGGAGGCGTTCCTGACCACCACGCAGCTCCCGGGAAACTTCCAGCTCAAGGCGGGTGTGTTCCGCGCCGGGCTCGGCCGCCAGAACGCCCAGCACCTTCACCTGCAGGACTTCTCTCGCCGCCCCGAGTTGAACGCGGCCCTCCTGGGCACGGACGGGCTGCGAGCGCCCGGGCTGGAGATCAACTACCTCGTGCCCGCCCTGCCGTTTTTCCTGTTGGTCTCGGCCGCAGCGTTCTCCGTCGGCGCGCCCGAGGCGGATCAGCCGCTGCAGACCTTCGGCGGCGGAGGCCGGGCGGATCTCTCCTACGTGGGCTACGCGCGGGCCTTCTTTCCCTTCACCGAGGCGACCTCGCTCTACCTCGGGCTCGACTACGGGCGCGGCAAGACCGCCCAGACCGTGTCGGATCCCGCGCTCGTCACGGCCACCGACGCCGCCGGCCACACCGCCTACGACGGGCACGGAAATAATCTGTACGGCGCCGACGTCTACCTGAAATGGAAGCCCGCAAACCAGGCGCAAACGTACGCGTCCGTTGCCTGGCAAACCGAATACTTCGTCCGCCAGATACCTCACCTCGCCCTCGCCGGCGCCAACCGATCGCAGCTCGAGGGAGGTCTCTATTCTCAGGTGGTGATCCAAACGCACCGCCGCTTCTTCGTCGGCGTCCGTGGTGAGGTGATGGGCTTGCCGAGCGGCGACAACATCCGCCGCGACTACGCTGGTGCGCTCAGCCTGACCTGGGCGCTGTCGGAGTTCGCGCGCGTTCGCGCTTACGGCGAGGCCCGCCGCGGCTTCCGCTTCGTGCCACTCGGCCCGGCGCCGACAGAGACCCGCACGGCCGGCGCGGTGTTCCTGCAAATCGAGGCGGCCATCGGCGCCCACGGCGCGCATCCTTTCTGAACCGAGGACCCATGAAAGCGAAGCTTCTGATTCTGAGCCTGACAGCGTTGGGCCTCTGGTCGCGGGCAGCGGAGGCCAAGGTGCACGTGGTCACGTCCATCGAGACCTTCGCGGATCTGGCCCGCCAGGTGGGGGGCGACCGGGTGGAGGTGAAGGCCCTGTCGCACGGCTACATGGATCCGCACTTCGTCGAGCCCAAGCCCAACCTGGTCATCGACCTCAACCGGGCCGACCTGCTGGTCCACGTGGGGCTCGAGCTCGAGATCGGGTGGCTGCCGCCGCTGGTGCTCGGCTCGCGCAACGGCAAGATCCAGCCCGGCCTCCCGGGAAATCTGGACGCGTCCGTCGAGATTCCCGTGCTCGACGTGCCCGCGGTCAAGGTCGATCGCTCGATGGGAGACATCCATCCGCAGGGAAACCCGCACTACTGGATCCCGCCCGGGAACGCCGTCATCGTCGCGCGAGAGATCGCCGAACGCCTGCAGGCCATCGATCCCGCGGGCCGCGAGGTCTACGCGGCCAACCTGGATCGCTTTCGCGCCGAGGTGGCCCGCCGGCGCGCGGACTGGGAGAGGCGCGCGGCGGCGGTGCGCGGCACGAAGGTCGTCACGTATCACAAGAGCTGGAGCTACGTGTCCGCGTGGCTCGGGCTGCGGGAGGCGGGCTACATCGAGCCGAAGCCGGGCATCCCCGCGCCGCCGTCGCACATCGCGGAGCTCATCGGGCTCATGCGACGGGAAGGGATCAAGGTCATCTTGATGGAGTCGTTCTACCCGCGAAACACCGTCGATCTCGTGGGGTCCAAGGCGGGGGCCCGCGCGCTGATCATGCCGAGCGACGTCGGCGCCGCCCCCGGCATCACGAACTACTTCGCCCTGGTCGACGCGATCGTACAAAAGCTGACGCAACCCTGACGCCGGCCATCGCGACGTCAGCGCTGCCCGTCATCAGCGCCGCCGCGGCAGCGCGGACAGCGGAGATCTCGATCGGCTTTTGAAGCAGTCGGGCGTTGCCGAGGCGAGCGACCGCCACCTGGAGGCCCATCCGGGCCAGGCCCGTGACCACGAGCACGGGCGTGGTCACGTCGGCGGCGCGCGCCGAGCGAATCGCCGACAGCCCATCCATCCAGGGCGTATCGATGTCCGTGACGATCAGGTCGAACGGCCCGCGCTCGGCGAGCAACTCGACCAGCTCGCCGCCGCCGGCCACGGCGGTGATCTCGACCGCAGGACTCCGCAACGCCTCGCGAAGAAGCTGCAGCGTCTCCGGATCATCATCGGCGATCGCGATTTTCGCGACCCTGCCGGTGTTCGTCGAGTGCACTTCCCTCATCTTGACTCGCCTTGGCGACCCCGTTGTTGCATCCGCGGTGCCAAGTCGAACGTGCCAGAATTGCCCGCCCTTCCCCGATCGCCGTGCCACACGGTCCCTCTGTTCGCGCACATCGTGCGGCCTCTGTGTCACGAACGCGCAGATTCCCGATGTTCCCTGCCTTCGCCGCGCTATGCTGGGTGGCACCGGCGATGCACCTGGAACACGGGCCGGCCCGCTGGAGCGGCTCCACCGCGCAAGAAACGAGAGGTCCGTCATGACGAGTCTGCGCAAGATCCTGAAGGAGCTTCATCCGTCGCGGCTCGGGGCGGCAGTGCATCGTCTCGAGCGTCGAACCGTCGAAACGCTCCGCCGGAGGCGCGCGCGGCGAACGCCGCTCGCGCTGCGTCTCGATGACGGGCGACTCCTGTTCAACCTCGCGGTGGCCATGGTCATGGTCGGCTGGCGGGCACGACGAAGCTACGTCGCATGGCAAGAGCGGCGCATGTCGCCCCACCCGCCCTCGCGCCCCGAAGCCGACCTGCCCGAGGTGCCGCAAAATCCCCGCGCGCCCGGCGCCGCGGAGCCGCGGGCTCACGTCTGACCGGGAATCCCCGAGATCGTGCGACTGTGGAGGAGCGCCTAACCCGGCGTTGAACCCGACGGGCGTTCGGCCCGCAGGTGTACGCCACGACGTTAGGCAGACTGAACCATCGTGGAAACAGGCGCCAATCCCTGGTTACGGATTCCTGCCAACGAATACGAAGCACACATGTGCTCCATCGGGCAGTCTACGGTCTTACGTGAGTTCTTCTGCCGCGTTTACGTGGAGAGCAGCCCGGCCTGACTTGCAATTTTGGGATGCACCACCGGCAGCGACATGAAACACGTTGATCCGACGGTCACGAGCATGGTCGTGGGAGTTGACATCAATCCCGCCTACACTGAGATCGCCCGCGCCCGGTTCATGACCCTCGGCTCGCGGCTACACCTGGTCAACGGCGACGTCATGGAGGTGGAACTGCCTGCTGTACAGTTTGACCTGGTTCATGTCGCGCTGTTGCTTGAGTACGTGGACCCGCTGTCATTGCTTCGCCGGATCCACCGATGGTTGTCTCCGGAAGGACCTGTGGACTACCTGTTGACTTGGAATTGCAAACACATCGCCAACGCGACTTTGCGGAGTAGAATGGAAGCCATCACCCGATCCGCAGGTTTTGAGCCACCGTTATTTGCACGCCGCTGGAACTGGTGGAGGAGTAGAACGATGCCGTTGTCCGACCACATCGTCGACGAGATTCACGCGATTCGCGAGGCCATCGCCAAAGAGTCGGATTACGATCTGCAGAAGATCGCCGAGGCTGCCCGGGCCCGCCAAAAGGCATCTGGGCGCCAGTCTTTGAAGTTGCCACCAAGACGTACGTCCTCCGCGAAGAAGGCGTGTTGACCTCGCCGCGTGGCGGCTGCCGCATACAGAGTTGGACGGCTCCATGGATCTGGACAAAATGTGGTCATGCCAACTCGCTGGGCGGCGTGGTTAGCGACGCAGCCCGAAACGGGAAGAGGGTACCAAGTCGTTGATGTCGTCTTGACCGATGGCCTGCTCATCAAGGACGTAGCTGTGGTCGACGCCCACAGGATCAGCGAAGTCCGTGGGCACACGGCCGTACCCATCGATCCCAGCGACATCGCCGAAGTTCGCTTGACCCAAAATCGTTCAAGCGCTGAGCGCCCCATCGACCGCCGTCTAACCAGCCGTTGAAACTCACGGGCCTGGCGTCGGCGTCCGCTGGACGGTGGCGGGTGCCGCGACGGCGCCAGCGGCTCCTCGCGGCCGTGTGCGGGCTCTACTCGCTGTCCTGCATCACGAATCGGATCTTGAAGCCGCGCACGCGCACCGCCACGGGCTTGCCCTGCCTTTCGCCAGGCGTGAACCGGCAGGTCCTGAGCGCCTCGATCGCCGCCTGGGTGAGGCCGTGCGCGAGGCCGCTCACCACGCGGATGTCGCGGGTGCGACCGTCGGCGCCAACGACCAGGTCGAGCATGACGGTGCCCTCCACGGCAGCCTGCTTCGCCTCGTCGGTGTACTTGCCAGCGCAGCGGCCTTGCGGCAGCGGCATCACCGTCACCTCGTAGTCGGCCACCGGCTCGCCGAGCGGCGACCCCGAGGCGTGCGTCGCCGACTCCGGAGCGGCCGGACCCTGGCGCGGCCCGCCTCCCCCCACGCGCATCACGGGCCCGCCGCCCGCCTGCGACGTCGACTCCATCGTGATCCCGAAGACGGGCTCGGCGGCGGTGTCACTCGCCGCGGCGGGACGATCGAGCACGGGCGCCTCCTTCGGGGGCGTCGTCGTCGGGGCCGCGACGACGGTCCGCGCCCGCGGGCGCGCGCGCGGCACCGCCTGCGGGGACGGCGCCTCCGCCGCCTTCGGCGGCTCGGGCTCGGGCGCCGGCGTTGGGACCGGTGGAGGGGGCGACACCACCCGGATCGACACGACGCGATCGTGCGGCCCCTCGTCGTGGCGCGGGAGGTGGCGCAACCCCGCCGCGAACGCCACGTGCCCGACGATCGACAGCGCGCCGCAGACCGCTAGCCGGCGATCCAGCACGGCGGTCAGGCTCAAGGCTCTCCCGGCGCGGTCAGCGACCCCGGATCGATCTGGATCGCGAACGACGTCACACCCAGCGATTTCACGACGTCCAGCACCCACACCACCCGGCCATGCGAGACCGCCTTGTCGCCGGCGATGATGACCTGCGTCTTGGGATCCTTCGCCACGGCGGCCTGCACCTCGCCCCGGAAGGCAGCCGCGGTGATCGGCTTCCCGTTCAGGTAGAACGTGCCGTCGCGCGCGATGGTGACCGCCAGCGTCGTCGGGTTCAGCGACGTGCTCTGGCTCGCCCGCGGCAGCTCCACCTCGATGGCCTGCTTCGCGATGAGGTTCGCCGTCAGCATGAAGATGATCAGCAGCACCAGCATGATGTCGACCAGCGGCGTGACGTTGATGTCGACGATGATGCCCCGCCGCCGTGATGAGCCCGCCATCACGCCTCCTTCCGGGTGGCCGGCGTCGCCTCGTCGCGCGCCACGCGCGGCACGGTCTTGAGCGACGCCAGGATCTCGTGCGCGAACACCTCGGTGGCCGACGTCGCGCGCTCCACGTGCCGCGTGAAGGCGTTGTAGGTCGCCACCGCCGGCAATGCGACGATCAGGCCCACGCCCGTCGCCACCAGCGCCTCGGCGATGCCGGACATCACGGCCTGGGTCCCCTGCATCGAGCTGCCGGCCAGATCGTGGAACGCCCGGATGATGCCGAGGACGGTGCCGAACAGCCCGACGAACGGCGCGTTGTTGCCGAGGGTGCCCAAGAACGCCAGCCGCTTCTCGTAGCGTGCGCGCTCTCGCTCGATGGCCCCCTCCTTGCGCTCCTCGACGGCCGCGGGCCCGTCAGCGGCGTGGGCGAGGCAGGCGCGCGCCACGGCGGCCTCCATCGAGCGCAGCCCCTTCAGCTTCGCCAGCGCCTCCGCGGCGCCCTTGCTGCGCAGGGCCGCGAGGGCGTCGTCGAGCGCCTCCCCCGGCCGGCGCTCTTGCACGAAGAACCACAGCCGCTCCAGCATCACCGCGACGGCCGCGAAGCTGAGCCCGAGCAGGAGATAGAGCACCCAGCTCGATCCGGCGCGCAACAGGATGTCGAGCACCCGGGAATCGATCGTACCGACGTTCGTCATGGTCTGGTCCTCTCCTGGTCAGAATCTCCCACGCAAGCCCACCGTCGGCAGCACGTACCTTATGACGGTCCCGGGCTCGATCTCCTCGGGCAACAGCGCGACGTTCGTCACGTCGACGTAGAAGTCGAGCAGCCACTTCCTCCACACGGCCCGCTTGTCCACGCGCAGATCGAAGCGCAGATAGCCGTTGCCGCGCGCGGTGTTGTACCCGGCGGTGGTGGTCGTCGGCTTGCCGCTTTGATATTGCCAGCGCAAGCCGATATCCCAGTTGCGGCGAAGCGGCAGCCCGGCCACCAGGTTCACGAGGTGCGTGCGGTCGAAGTCGTACGGGGCCCAGGCGGTGTCCCGGTATCGCTCCGACCGAGACAGCGTGTACGAGATCCACCCGAACACGCCCGTCTTCGACTGACGCCGCAGCAGCACCTCGAGGCCATAGGCGCGTCCCGTCTGCGGCTTCGTGAGGCGATCGATGAATTCCTGGCCGTCCATGGGCCCCGTGACGATCGTCGTCGGCACCAGCGTGGTGTTGGCCGCCGTGCCGGTGGACAGGCTATTGACCGACAGATCGAACACCGTCGGATCCATGTAGTTGAAATAGCCCTCGACCGACAGCTGAAAGCGGTGCTCGAACGGCACCTCGGCGCCGAGGCTGGTCTGATAGGACCGCAGCAACCCGTACTTGAGGGGCATCATGTCGAGGCCGGGCAGCGGCAGCACGAAGCGCGGGGGTTGGTGATAGATCCCCGTGCTCGCCTTCAACCAGATGGCGCTGTCATCGCTGCCTGGCGGAACCCCGAGCAGCTCGCGGTCGCCGAGCTTGTAGCGGACCGTGAGGCGCGGATCGGCGTCGGACTTGCGGACGGTTCCGTCGTCATACACATCGGCACGCATCCCCGGACGGATCAGCAGGCGCGGCGTTGGCCGCCACAGGGCATCCACGTAGGCCGCCCCCACGTAGAACTTGTTCAGCGCCGCGGTGATGGCCGACAGCGGGTTCGCGCCGGCCATCGCGGTCGCGCCCTGCTTCACGTCGTGGAATTGCCCCTCGAACCCGCCCGACAGGGTGAAGCGGTCGCCCTGCTTCCACCGCAACGTGAGCGACGGCTCCGCGAGCCACACCGAAAAATCGGTCCCCTGGCTGTACGTGCGGTCGTAGCCGAGCACCGCGCGCAACGTGGCCTCGAGGCGGCCGAGCGTTCGGTGGTAGCGCAGATCGACGCGGTGAAATCCCAGGATCAACGACGGCGCGAGCGGGGGATTCGACGCGTTCGGCGGCGCGTTCGCGGCGGGCGTGTCGAGCTCGTCGTTGGCGCCGAAGAAGAACACCGTCCAGCCGTCACGAGCGTTGCCGCCGTCGAGCCGGAGCTGATAGTCCCAGTACGAGAGCGACACCTGCTTCGTGGCGAGCGACAGCAGAAAGCCTGGGTAGCCGTAGCGGCCGGCGACCGTCACCGTCGCCCCGAGCGGCTTCACCGGCTCGCGCACGAACCCGCCGACCTGCAGCAGGTTGGCGTCGAAGTCGAGCAGGTGCTCGTCGGCCCGCGCCCGCGCCGTGCGGCCGTCGATGATCCCGCCCGTGTAGCCGCCGTACACGGCCGGCGCGCCGCCCGGATAGAACTGGATCTCGTCGATGAACTCGGGGTGGATCACGCTCGGCCCCGCGAGCAGGTGATAGAGCAGCGGGATGCGCGTCCCATCGAGCAGGAAGCCCGTCGAGCTAGGGCTGGCGCCCCGCACGATCGGGAACGGCAGCAGGGACGCCACCGACGCCACGCCCGGCAGCGTCTGAACCACCCGGAACGGATCCCCGAACGTGCCGGGGATTTGCGTGATCTCCTTGCCGCGCAAGGTGATGCGCGAGACCTCCTCGCGTCGCTGCTCCCCCACGACGACGATCTCATAAGGGTCGTAGTGATCGCGCTCGATGAAGTAACCGACCGCCAGCTCCTGCGCTGGGGCCAGCGTCTCCCGCTGGAGGAAGGGGTTGTGGCTGGCCGCGTAGACCGACACTTCCGCGGCGCCCGGCGGCAGCGGCAGCCGAAAGCGGCCGCGGGTGTCCGCGTCGACGGTGTAGCGGCGTCCGTCGACCAGGGCGGTGACCGTCGCGCCGCTCACCGGCGCGCGCGTGCCCAGCTCGACGAGCTTGCCGCGCAGGAGCGAGGTCCGCGCCGGCCCCTCGTCGCCGGCGACCACGGGGACTGGCGGAGGCGGAGGCGGCAGGAAGGTGTGCGTGAACGTGATCTCGACCGGCACCGGCCGGCCCGCGTAGCGCGCGGGAGCGAAGCGGAACCCGCGCGCGGCCTTCACGACGGCGTCGTCGAACACCGGTCGCGGGGCCGTCGTCAGCTCGGCCTTCTGGACCACGCCCGCTGGATCGACGAGCAGCTTCACGGTGACGGCGATGGGCTCGACGTGCGACGGCGCGCCCGCGGGATACGGAACATCCGTCCCACCGATCGGGCGCGGCGGCTCGAAGCTATTTTCGGCGGCGCCCTCTGCGCCTGCCTGGCCGCCAGGTGCCCCGTCGCTGGTCACCGCGGCGTTTCCCGCGTCCGCCGCGCCGCCGCCGCCGTCGACCTCTGGAGGCGGCGCCGGCGCGCCCCCTGCTCCCGCGTCGGGCGAGGCATCGGCCGCCACGGCGGAGCGGGCGTGCGCGAACCACGCCAGGACCGCGAACAGCGCCAACCGTGGCACGACCGCCGCGATGGTGGCTCGCGCCATCGCCAGGCTCATCGCCAAGAGATTCCCCAGGCCGCCGTCAGCCCCACGTGGGGCCACCACTGTCGCCGCACGATCGCCTGGCCGCTGTCGGGCTCCACGCGCCCCGTGTCGGCCACGCACCCCGTCCACTGCCCGGTGGCCTCGACCATCAGGCTGGTGGCGGACCGGGGGCCGAGGACGATCGCCCATTCCACACGGCCGAGGCCGGCGACACCGACGCCGCTGCAACTCGGAAGCGGCGGGGTCGCGCTCGGGAACGTATAGGACGTGTTCAGCGTGCTTGGCAGCGGGTCGACGTCGGGGCGGCTGGCCCCGCCCTCGACGATGCCGCCGAATCCCAGCCCGAGCGACAACGAGAGGTGGGGCGTCACGTGCCACGTGGGGTCGAGAGTTCCGGCGAACCGCAACCCAGAGAGCCCTCCGGGCGAGGACGCGAGCGCGTATTGAAAGGATGTGTAGACCGACCAGTCCGCGTCCAGGCGAATGCCGAGGCGCAGGAGAAAACCGCGCAATCGCCCGCTCGGCGCGCCGTCGAGACCGTGGAATTGGCCGTATACGATGCCAAGGCCGAATCGAAACCCGCTCCTTTGCCAGGCTTCCCGATCGGCCTCGAGGGGCAACGAGAGCTTGGGCTCGGGATCGTCATCTCCCGGGAGCCGCTGGGGCGTTGCTGCCGGCGACCCCGGCGCCGCCATCGGCCCCGCCTGCGGCGCCAGCGCCGACGGGGAAGCGGAGGCCCCGGTCGCCGCCCGTGCCGGCGCGCGGCCGCCGGCCAGCGTCGCGATCGAGACCATCAGGCAGATGGTCAGGGTCCGCGCTCTCCTCTGCGTCGGCGAGAGAGACCGAGCTAGGGACACGGCCACCAGGAGGGGGGATTCGCGGTGAAGTCCCAGTCGGGCACGGGACACGACACGTTCTCCCGGCAGCCGCGCAGCGTGTAATGAGTGAGGCCCTGGCACCTGTCTCCCGACTCGATCCAGCCCGGGACCACCTGACGGTCTAACCTGCCCGACACGACGAACTGGATCAGACCGGTCTCCGTTCCGGCGTCGAACGCGGGCAAGTGCGCGCAGGCCGTCAGGCGGCTGGTCAGGTCCGGGGCCTGCGCCGGAGGCTCCCGGTAACGAATCGAGCCGTCGGCCGTGCGCTCGGTGCAGGCGACCTCACGCAGGGTCGCCGGCGCCTGAAGCCCGATGTCGAACACGGCGTCGGCGGGCTCGTTCACCGCGCAGGTCGCGGGATCCTCGGCGGGCAACTGCCCCGTCGCCGCAGATGCGAGCCCCGCGGCGGCCGAGAAGCCGCCCGTGGTCAGGACGGAATAACCTCGGTTGGGCGGGGCACAACCGCTGCGCGGATAGAAGGCCGCCGTCGGATCGAAGGTCCCCTCCGAAAAGGCGACACGTTGGTCGGGGGCCGTCATCGTCACGAAGCTGGCGCCGTACACGAGGTCCGCCGAATCGGTCGTGTCCTCGAAGCGCGGGCCGCCGCCGCCGCTCGGCGCGCGGTGTGGCTGGGAGAGCCCGAGCGTGCCGTCACCGTCCCGATCGTCGTACAGCACCAGGCTGCCGTAAGCGACGCGTGAGCCGAGGCTGCCGACCAGCACGTCCGAGGACGGCAGGTCGGACAGCGCGATCGTCGTTGGCGTTCCGAGCGTGATGGGCGTGTTCGCGGCGACGAGCAAGGGGACGAACCCGAAGGGATCACGGCAACCCGCCGCGATCACCGCCGCCGCGTCAGCGGATTCGGGGGGCAGAATGCAGAACGGCTCGGTCAACCACTGGTCCGCCCAGACGAGGGCCACCTGCAGCGCGCGCTCGCCCGTGTCGCCGGGCGGCCGCAACGAGGCGAGGTCGCCGCTGGCCGTGATCTGAAAGGTCGCCAAGGCAGGAGCCTCGCCTCCCAGTCCCTTGACACTCCCACACGCGGGTAAGAGCGCCAGCATGAACACGCGCGCGAGCATCCGAGCAGGCGGTCTCGCCGGTGCCGTCATCGCTGCCAGCCCACGCCGAGCTCGGTCTTCCAGCCCACGTTCCATGCGGAGCTGACGATCGACACCGACGGCCCCCCGGCCAGCATCAGCAGCCACGGCCCGGCGACGTGAACCGCCACCACGACGTCGAGCGCCGCGACCGGCAGCGCGGTGAAGCTCGACGTCTGCAGGTCGCTGCCGGTGAGGCCCGCGCGCGCGCCTTGATTCCGCAGCCGTGTCTCGTGGACCACCGTCGAGCCGATGCCGAGCCGCAGCGCCAGGCGTCCGCGCCCCACGTCGCGCTGGACGGCGCCATCGAGGCGCAGATCGAGATCGGCGTGAGTCGCCGTCCACACGAACGACGACTCCGTCGCGGTGGACCACGATGCCCGCGCCCCCCACGCGAAGACACCTCGCCCGTAGGCCAACCCCGCTCCAATGCCCGTGGACAAACCGGTTGGCAACGCCGCAGGCGCCGCCAGGACCAGGCCGCCATCGACGGTCAGACCCCCGGTCGAGCTGACGCGCCAGCCCTCGTCCGGCACGGCCGCGCCCGCGGAGCCACGGACGGCCAGCAGCAGTCCAGCCACCAGCGCGAACCCCCCCGGCACGCGCCATTCAGCGCCCCTCCGCATGGCCCCTCCGCATGCGCGCGCACGGCATCGGCCTCGCATCATGCTTCATCTCGCGCGACAAAGCTTGTGGCGCTCCGCACACCAACCGCTGAGGATCGTCTCGTTCGTCAGTTGATGTCGCCGCTATCGCCCTCGGGTGGCCTGGCGACCGCCACCAGGGTGGCCACGACGAGCTGCGCATCGACCGTGCCGCGCGGGGTCCCCACGGCACGGTCGACCGCCCTCGCTATGTCGTTGAGGGTGACCACACCTTCGACCTTGCCATCCTTCGACAGCACGGGCAGGCGTTTCACCTGGCGACCACGCATCAACGCCAGCGCCTCGTCGAGCCCACTGCCTTGCGCGCACCCGACGACCTTCGTGGACATGACGCTCTGGACCGGAATGTCGTCCATGCGCTGACCTCGAGTGCAGGCAGCGACGGCGGTGTCGCGATCGGTGATCATCCCCACCAGGCGCTCGTCTCCGTCGACGACAGGAAGACAACCGACGTCGCGGCTCCACATGGTGGCCAGCGCCTGGGCAACGGAGTCCGTCGGGGAGCAGACCGATGGGTTGCGCGTCATGACGTGCGCCACCTGAGGGCGATCTCCGTCGCGGAGGCGGGCGAGAAAGCGTCGCAGCTCGCCAGCCAGGTTATCGAGCGCGTCGCTCGTCGCCCCCTTTACCTGCTGGAGCGCGCCATCCGGATCGGGGAGCTTCCGTTCGATGTCCCTCCACTCGTCGCGGAGCTCCATGCTCGCCAGGTGTAAATCCAGGCGGATTTGATCGCGCAGCGTCCTGAGATCGCTCACGCGGCGCTTCAGGTCTTCCCTGCTGGTCTCGGATCGGGGCATGGTCCTCTCCTCTTCGCGGGTTTGTGTGATCTCCCGGAGCAACTTCCATTCCCGACGGTGATGGGCGCGGCCGTGGCCAGAAGCGCCGCTGCGGCGGCGACGACGGCGCATTCCTTGCCGACTCTCCCTTACGTTCATGCAGAGACTGCGGGAATCGGCCTGGTCCCTGCCAAAGCTCAAGCTATGCCTCGAAACAGCCGTTACCCAGGCGAAGCCCGCGACACCCGTCGAGGGTCGGGCCATCCGTCGAGCCCACGCGAACATGAACGCTGCCAACTCACCCGTCTCGACAATCAGCCTCCGCTGGGTGTTGCCGTGGCTGCTCGCGGCTTCCGCGTCCTGCGGCGTCCCCGAATACACGCGAACGGGCGGAATCGGCGCGGACTATGACGGCGGAATCGGGGGTTACCCCGGCGTGACGGGACAGGGAGGCGGCACCGGAGGCCGCGCGGCTACCGGAGGCACGGGCGCAAAGGGTTCCGGAGGAGCCGGAACGGGCGGCGGCAAGGCGGCCACCGGCGGCTCGTCCTCGGCAGGTCATGGCGGGGGGGCAGGTCTGGCGGGAACCGCCGGGGGAGGATCAGGCGGGAAGGCCAGCGCCGGGACCGGGGGCGCAGGCAGCACGGGACCGGGAACCGGGGGCGCGGGCAGCACGGGCGCAGGGACGGGCGGCATGGGCAGCACGGGCGCAGGGACCGGCGGCATGGGCAGCGCTGGCGCAGGGACCGGCGGCACGGGCAGCGCTGGCGCAGGGACCGGCGGCACGGGCAGCCTCGGTGGCGCGCCGGGCAATGGCGGCGCGGGCTCGAATCCAGGCACCGGCGGCGGCGCGCCGGCGGACAGCGCCAAATACAACTTCGAGACGTCGGCCCAAGCCTGGAAGATGGCAGCAGGCGGCGGGACGATCGCCAGCGTCGGCCAGAGCACGACCGAGCATTTTGCCGGAACGGCGGCGCTCGCTGGCGCGATGACGACCGCCTCGGGGATGACTTACATCCTCGAGGTCGCGCCGCCCACGCCCGCGATCGCGCCCGGCACCGTGGTGACGTTTCATGTCTTCGTTCCCGCGGGCGCGCCCATCGGCTCGATCCAGCCCTACGTTCTCGAAACAGGAAGCTATCGCTTCACCGGAGCGCGGATCTACGCGAAGGACCTCACCCTCGACGCCTGGACCACCGTGAAGGTGACCGTCCCCGCTGACGCCGCGGCAATTCTTCGCCTCGGCGTTCAGTTCGACGCGACGGCGACCTGGACCGGCACGGTCTACGTCGATAGCGTCGACTGGTAGCGCCGTCCTGGCCCACGCGGTCGACGAATGTCGGCGCAGGTCCTCGCGCTAACGCGTCGCCGCCCGCCATGCATCCCAGTCGGCCACGACGCCCGCGGCGAAGGTCTTGGCGCGTTCGTGCAACCAGTGTGACTTGAACGAGCCCAGCTCTTTGCGAATTGCCGGCGCCGCGTCGGGTGTCCCGAGGTGGATGTTCGCGGTTTCGAAGCCCATGGCGTAGAGCAGGCGCTCCTCATCGTGCCCATCAGGCAACTCGACGAGCTCGATGCGCGTGCAGTGGGGACCGAGCCGCCGCAACAGCCAGCCGCCGACGATATCCACGGTAGGGTCAGGCACCCGAACTGCTCGCGCAAGCAATCGCGGATACAGGCTGAGCGCGTCGTCGCGATTCGTCGCCCAGGACCAGGCCGAAGGCGCCATGGCTTTGGCCTCGCGCGCCACCTTCCCTCCGCGCCACGTCGCCATACCGACGAAGCGTGGCCGGCCGAGGCTCCCCATCCCGGCGACCCGGCGGGCAAACCGAATCGGTGCGGTTCCGTCGCCGGGCATTCCCCGAACGATCGCGGTGCGGGCGGCGCGGTCGACGGAACGCGTGGTCGGCAACGCGTCCAGCTTCCGCCAGAAGACGTCCGCGCGCCGCAGCTCCGACGTCGCCAGCTCGCGCAACCAATCATGCTCCTCTTCGAGCACGAACGGTTGGCCCCCGGCCCCCATGCCATCGTGATAGCCCTGCAGAATCGCCTGGCACGCGGCTCTTCGCGCCAGCCCCACGTGCCTGGCTCCGATAGCCAGGTGGGCGCTGGTTGCCAGGCGAACCAGGTCCTGGGTCCAGGGCAGGACGGTGGCCTCGTCGAAGTCATTGATGCCCCATACGAGGCGGCCCTCGGCGTCGCGCCAGGTCCCGAAATTCTCGATATGCAAGTCACCGACGGCCAGGACCCGCTTCGCGAGCGACAGCTCGCCCGCGGATTGTTTCCACAGCGAGCACCATCGATAGAACGTGCCGCGCATGAACGGAAACAGGCCGAGCCGCATGCGGAGGTGTTTCCTGGCTATGTCCGCGCGCACGAGCGGCATGAAGCGCCCCAGCCAGGACTCGTACCGCCTTGTCGCTTCGAAAATGTCCACGCAGGCCCGAGGATACGTCAAGCGGAGGCAGGTCCGCGCGGCCGCCGCCACCTGGGAACAGGGTGGCGACCGACCTTTCTCTTGGAGAGCGGGAAGAAATGGGCCCGGACCGCGATTCCTGAGATTGGAGCCCACGCTCTGCAACGATTCGCCCGAACGTGGCCAACGCGCCGGGAGAACTGTTGGCGAAACGATCACGTCCCACTGGCGTAAGGAGGTCGCCTGGTTCCGTCCCAAACGTCTGGCGCGCCTCCTGCATACCGCGGAGGGAGTCGCAACACCCGCCGTACCAACAGGAGCCCTGATGACGCGCAAAAATTCGAAGCCAAGGTTCAGTGTCGGACAGCTCGTGGATGCTGCCTACGCGGAGGCCGGAAGGATCACCAGCAATCGACAAGTTGCCGCATTGATTGCCAGCAGGCTGCTCGAGGAGTTGCTGTCAGCATCGGATCGTCCAGATCTGGTCCGTCAGCTCCAAGGCACCGGATCGTAACAGCCGTGGAGCGCGGGATACGCCGACCGAGGCCACCCGCGCGTGCCGTGCCCCCCTCGCCCTGGAGAAGAAGCTGATGGATTCACAAACGATGGAGACGTTTCGTCGCAAGCTGTTGAGCCGAGGAGAGTCCGTCCTTCAACGTCGCCGGCGGTTGCTGGCGGCTCAACACTCGCTTCTCGAGAACCGTGAGGCCGACTGGGAAGACCTGGCGGCCAAGCACGCCGCAGCCGCAAACAGTATCGAGTCCCTCGCCGAGCCTGACAAGCTGGTGGTGACCAGGATTGAGGCGTCCCTCGATCGCATCGCACGAGGAACCTTCGGCGATTGTGTGACCTGTCACGGCGCCATCGAGACAGAGCGCCTGCGAGCGATCCCCGAGGTCGAGCGCTGCGCAGGTTGTACCCACTGAGGCGCGAGTTGTGCGGCCCGGATTGGCCAGTGTGGTAAGACCGCGACACCCGTGTCCGGATCCGTCGACGCTCCCGGTTCCAACGCCATGCCGGCGCCGGCGCTGGCGCTGAACACGGGCGCCTCGATTCCGCAGCTAGGGCTCGGTGTCTGGCAGACTCCCCGGGGCGAAACCACCAGGAACGCCGTGACGGCCGCGCTGCGCCTCGGCTACCGGCACGTCGACACCGCGCGCGTGTATGGTAACGAGCAGGACGTCGGCGCCGCCGTGCGGAGTGCTGGCGTACCGCGGGCGGAGGTCTTCGTCACGACGAAGCTTTGGAATGACGACCAGGGCTACGACCGGGCGCTCGCCGCGTTCGACGCCAGCCTGGCGCGGCTCGGGCTCGATTATGTCGACCTGTACCTGCTTCACTGGCCTGTGGCCGGGAAGCGTCTCGACTCCTGGCGCGCCCTCGAACGCATCGCCGCGGAGGGACGCGCCCAGGCCATCGGCGTCAGCAACTTTCTCACGGGACATCTGGAGGAGCTGCTCGCGCACGCCAAGATCATCCCCGCGGTGAACCAGATCGAGCTGAGCCCGTTCTTGCAGCAGCGAGAGACGCGAGAGTTCTGTGCGACGCACGGGATCGTGGTCGAGGCCTACAGTCCCCTCACGCACGGCCAGCGCCTCGGTAACCCCGTGGTCGTCGACACGGCGGCGCGGATCGGCCGCTCGCCCGCGCAGGTGCTGCTGCGGTGGGCGGTGCAACACGGGCTGGTCGTCCTGCCCAAGTCGACGCGTGAGGCGCGCATTCAGGAGAACGGCGCGATCTTCGATTTCGTCCTCGACGCCGCGGCGATGGCCGGCCTCGACGGGTGCGAAGAGGGCCTCGCGACGGGCTGGGATCCCCGGCAGCAGCCCTAGTGTACCGTCCCCGAAATAAGCGCAACGCTGGGCCGACGATCCTGCGCCCCGCTTCGTTACTCCTCCTCACCATACCTACGGGTATGCCTCGTCGTCGCGCCTCGCAGAAGCGCAGGCCTGTCAGCCGATCATTGCCCCTATTTCGCGGACGGTACACTAGCGGACACGGGCACGGACCGAGGACGCGACGATCACGGCCGCCCAGCCTTGCCGCGCGAGGTCCGAGCCGGGTACTTCCGCGCGTTCCTGGACAGCTTTGCGCGCATTGCCTCGACCAGATCGAGCCCGATCCGATCGCAGAGCAAGACCAACCCGATGCCCACGTCGGCGATCTCGTCCTCGATCCGCCTCCGGGCGGCCGGCTCGCCAGAAAGGGCGTCCGCCGCGTCGTTGCGCACCCAGCGATACTCCGCCAGCAGCTCTCCCGCTTCCGATGCGATGAGCATGGCGAGGTTCTTGGGGTCGTGAAACTGCTTCCAGTCGCGGGCCTCCACGAAGGTGCGGAGCTCCGTCCTCAGCTTCTCCAGCGACGTCATGACCCCGACCTTAGCAGCGCCGGCACCGCCAGAGGCAACGCTTGGCACGGTCCACCTTCGCGCAGGGATTGCCGCTCCTTCGCGGAGGTCGGCATCTGGTGCGCCTCTCGCGCACGATCGCATGGGCTGGGGACGAGCTTGCCCGGCACCGAAAACGGAATGGAAATTGCTGGATATCGTGAAACGGACCACGACGGCGGAGCGGTCGTTGGCCCCGTTGGGTAGGGATTCGTCTCGGATGAGCACATCGGCGCCCAGCCAGAAGAGGAACACATGCGTTACGACACATTGGCCGTTCTGGCGATCGCGGCGATCGTGACGTTCTTCGTGCTGTCGCTGGCGGCTCGCGCGATGTCGCTGTTTCGGCGCCGCCGTCGGCGTTGATCGACGTCATGACCGGGCGGGCTCGCAGTGATGCTCGAATGCAGCCGCGCCGATCCAGCCACGCCTGGCACGGCGGGTGCTTTGACGACTGTCATGGCGCATCCGATCTCGCCCGGCGGAAGGCCTCGCGTATTGATCGTCGAAGACGATGCATCCGCGCGGGGCGCCCTCGTCGAAATACTGGCGTTCGAGGGCTACACGGTCGAAGCGGCCATGGATGGGTTCTCGGGCCTGGCCAAGCTCGCGGCTTTCCATCCTCAGATCATATTGTGCGATCTGGGCAGGGCTGGCATGGACGGCGTCGCGTTCATCGAGCGAGCCAGGCAAGTCGGTAGTCGGTTTCGCCTCGCGATCATGAGCGCTTCCCACGCGGGAGGAGAGGTGGCCGCTTCCCTCGGCGCGGCATATCTGCCGAAGCCGATCGACATCGACCGCCTTCTCGATGTCATGAGTCAGGCGGCCAATCAGTTCGTTTCCTGAAACGTCCCAGTGCACTCGTCGCCGAAGAACTGCTGACGCGCCGCCAATGCACAGCCGCCGTTGAGGCTCGCGCTCTCGAGCCCTGCGCACATCGCCTCCAGCGACGAGAACGTATGCTTCCCCGTGTCGCACCCATTGAACGTGAATTCGTAGTGATACGACCCCGTCCCGGTCGCGCCGCCAGCAGGACCGCCGCCGCCCAGCCCGCCGCCCCCGCCCTCTCCTGCTCCACCGCCCCCTCCCGCTCCACCGGCCCCGCCTGCGCCACCGGCCCCGCCTGCGCCACCGCCTGCGCCACCGCCTGCGCCACCGCCACCGCCCCCGCCGACGCCGCCGGCACCGCCCCTCGCGGCGGCTCCGCCGGCGCCCGCGTCGGACCTTGTCGCGCTACCCCCGCAGCCGATCGGGACCGTCACCACCAGGGCGCTGACCAGGAGCGCCGCACACGTTGCTTTGAGCCGAAGAGTTGTCAAAGGGATCCTCCCAACTGGTGAGCCTCAGAGCCGGGCGCCGTGCGGTTCTGCCGGCGTCCGGGCAAGCGGGGCGGCGGCGAGCTCGCCATCAACCTTCTCCTCGCGATGATCGCGAGCCAGGAGGACGTAGATCGCGGGAACGAAGAACAGCGTGAACGCGGTGCCGATGGCCATTCCCGCCACCAGCACCAGGCCAATGCTGTTTCGTGCGGCCGCGCCCGGACCGCGGACCAGGGTGAGCGGAAAGTGCCCGCAGACGGTGGCGAAGCTGGTCATCAAGATGGGCCGCAACCGCGTGACGGCGGCCTCCCGGACCGCCTCGAGCTTCGTATGTCCCTCGCGCTGCAGCGTGTTCGCGAACTGCACGATGAGGATTCCATTCTTCGACACCAGTCCCACCAGCGTCACCAGGCCGACCTGGGAGTAGACGTTGATCGTGGTCGTCCAGCCATTCGTCCAGTACGGCAGGTTGGGGTTGGGCATCTTCAGGAACGCCAGCGCCAGCGCGCCAAACATGCCGAGCGGCACCGACCCCGCAAGGATGACGAACGGGTCGCGGAAGCTGTTGAACTGCGCCGACAGCACCAGAAAGATGAGCACGACCGCCAGGATAAACGCGGGCAGGAACTTGTCGCCCTCGGTGCGGAGCTGGCGCGATTCGCCCGTGTAGTCGACGGAGTACCCCTTGGGCAAGATCTTGGCCGCCTCGCCCTCCAGGTATTTGAGCGCCTCGTCGAGGGGACGAATGGCGACCCCGCTGATCTTGACCGCATTCAGTTGCTGGAACCGGTTCAGGGCGCGCGGCGTGACGGCGTTGCGGATGGTCGCCACGGAGCTGAGCGCGATGAGCTGGTCGTTCGGTCCCGTGAGGTAGATGTCCTTCAGCTGGGCGGGGTTCAGGCGCTCGGAGCGCAGGAGCTGCGGGATGACCTTGTAGCTTCGACCGGCGACGCTGAAGCGGTTCACGAAGTTGCCCCCGACGGCGGCCGACAGATCCTGGGCCACTGTCTGTAGATTGAGCCCGAGCTCGGCCACCTTGTCCCGATCGATGTCGATCTGCGACTCGGGCTGATCGATTTTGACGTCGATGAGCGGCGGGAACGCGAACACGCCGCTCCTCGCCGCCTTCTGCTGCAGGGTGGTCGCGAAGCCCAGGATCTCCTCCGCTTCGGCGGTCGAGGAGATGATGAGCTCCACCGGGAACTGGCCGCCGCCCGGCAGCGCCGGGGGCAGGATGGCGAAGGTCTGGACGCCGGGGATGGCGGCGACGCGCCGCTGCACCTCGGGGAGGATCAGGAACGCCGAGCGCTTTCGCTGCTCCCAGGGCTTGAGGCCGAGGCCCCAGAAGCCGCCGCTGCCGAGCGTGATCTGGAAGGAGAAGGACGCCTCAGGGATCTCCATGATCGAGCGGTTGAGCTCGCGGGTCGAGAACGTCACCTGATCGAGCGTCGAGTTCGAGGGCGTGTTCACCACGCCGAAGATGACGCCCTGGTCTTCCGCGGGCGCCAGCTCCGTCGGTGACTGCGCGAACATCGCGAACGCCAGGATGCTGATGACGATCCAGGCGAGATAGATCGCGCCGCGCGCGGCCAGGGCCCCGTCGAGTGCCCGCGCGTAGCCGGCTCGCAGTCGGTCGAAGCCCCGATTGATGGCGCCGGCCAGGCCGTGGTCCTCGTGCCCGCCCTTGATCAGGTGGGCTGACATCACCGGCGACAACGTCAGCGCGACCACGCCGGAGATGGTGACGGCACCCGCCAGGGTCAGCGCGAACTCCCGGAACAGCGACCCGGTCAGTCCTCCCTGAAACGCGATCGGCGTGTAGACCGCCGCCAGCGTGATGGTCATGGCGATGACGGGACCGACCAGCTCTCGGGCCCCCGTCAGCGCCGCCTGCCCCGGCGTCATGCCCGCGCGGATGTGCCGCTCGATGTTCTCGACCACCACGATCGCGTCATCGACGACCAAACCCACCGAGAGGACGATCGCCAGCAAAGTGAGCAGGTTGATGGTGAAGCCGAAGAGCTGCATCAGCGCCACCGCGCCAATCAGTGACACCGGGATGGCCACCACCGGCACGAGCACCGAGCGGAGCGAGCCGAGGAACAGGAAGATGACCACCACGACGATGAGCAAGGTCTCGCCGAGGGTGTGCTCGACGTCGTTGATGGCGCTCCTGATGTAGTCGGTGCCGTCGTAGGCGATCACGGCCTGGATCTGTTCGGGCAGCTCCTTTTGCAGGGCGTCCATCGCCGTGCGCACCCGCTTGATGACGTCCAGCGAGTTGGCGTTCGGGAGCGCCCACACCCCGATGAAGACGGCCGTCTGGCCGCTGAAGGCGACCGAAGTGTCGTAGTCCTCCGCGCCGAGCACGATGTCGGCGAGATCGCCGAGGCGCACCACCGACCCGTTTCGCTGGCGCACCACCAGCCGCTCGAACTCGCGCACCGTGCTCAGATCGGTGTTGGCGGTCAGGTTCACCTGCACCAGCGACCCCTTGGTCTGCCCCACGGCCGCCAGGTAGTTGTTGGACGCTAGCGCTTGCCGTACCTGGCTGGGGCTGATGCCGTAGGCAGCCATCCGATCCGCCTTCAGCCAGATTCGCATCGCGAACGTCCGCGCGCCCAGGATGTCGGCGCGCTGCACCCCCTCGATGGCGGAGAGGCGCGGCTGGACGACGCGCACCAGATAGTCGGTGATCTCGTTCTGTTTGAGGAACTTCGACGCGAAGCTCAGGTACGCGGCCGCGAACTGACTGTCGGCCGTCTCGATGTTGATGACCGGGATCTCGGCCTCGGGGGGCAGGTCCCCGCGCACCTGGTTGACCTTTGCGCTGATCTCCGCGAGCGCGCGGGTCGCCTCGTAGTTGAGCCGCAGCCGCGCCCGGATGATCGACACGTTCTGGTGGCTCTCGGATTCGATGTAGTCCAGGCCGGCGGCCGACGCGATCGAGCGCTCGAGCGGCGTCGTGATGAAGCCACGCACCAGCTGGGCGTTGGCGCCCACGTAGGTCGTCGTGACGGTGACCGCGGCGTTCTCGCTGCGCGGATACTGCCGCACGTTCAGCGAGCGCATGGCCTGGAGCCCCGCGATCACGATGACGACGTTCACGACGATCGCCAGCACGGGTCGTCGGATGAAGAGGTCGGTGAAGTTCACGACAGGATGCCTCGGTTCGCCGCTAGCGGTCGGTCGGTTTGGGATCGAGCTCGGCCTTGGGCGCCAGCGCGTTGTTCTCGATGACCTGCATCCCCTTGTGCAGCTTGAAAGCGCCGTTGCTCACGATGGTCTCGCCCGCCTTCAGGCCCGAGATCGCGGCGACCAGGTCTCCTCGCCGCTCGCCGAGCCGCACGAAGCGTGGCTCGACGGCCCGCGGCGCCGCCTTGTCGCCGCCCGGGCCGGCTTGTATCACGAACACCGTATCGCCGTAGGGGGCGTAGACGACGGCCGTCGCCGGGATGACGAGCACGTCGTGTTCGTCGGAAGCATTGACCTCTACGTTCACGAACAGTCCCGGACGCAGGCGGCCATCCTTGTTGGGGAGGGTGGCGCGCACCCGGACGTTTCGCGTGCTGACGTCGACCTCCGAATTGATCGTGCTGATCTTGCCCTCCCAGGTCGCACCAGGGAACGAGTCGACCGTCACAGTGACCGCCTGTCCCACCGTGAGGTTCCCGAGGGCCTGCTGCGGAAGCGCGAACTCCGCATAGATCGGATCGACCGATTGCAGGGTGGCGATGGACGTGCCCGGCGAGATCACCTGGCCGCGCTCGATCTGACGAATCGCGACGCGACCGTCGAAAGGGGCATGAATGGTCTTCTTGGCGATGGTGGCCTTCAGGTTCGAGACGACGGCCACCGTCTGCTTCGCGCGCGCCTCCGCGGCGTCGAGATCGGCCTGGGTGTTCGCTCCTCCCTGCCGCAGCTTACGTGCCCGCTCGGCGGTCGTCTGGGCGAGGGCCGCGTCAGCGGTGGCCGATTCGAGCTGAGCCACCTCGTTCGTGACATCGAGCCTGGCCATGACCGCGCCCCGCTTGACGAGCTGTCCTGAATCGAAGTCGACCGTCTGGACGAGCCCGGGGAATTCCGCGCCAAGGGTCACGTCGTGCACGGCCACCAGCGAGCCTATGGCGGCTTGCCTCGACCGCCACCGGCCCGCCTCGACCTTGGCCGAGGTCACCGCTTCCGGCGGCGGAGAGAACGCCTTCCCTGCCTGGATCATGGCGCGAATCTGGGCCACCTTGATTCCCGCGAGCGTCGCGATGACCACGACCAACCCAACCACCGCTGCGATCCAGACTCGACCTTTCGATTTCATGGCGGGACGCTCTCCGTGGCTGCCGAAAACGTGTTCTCTCTCTGCTGGGGTTTACCGCAGAACGCCGGCGTCCGCCTCGGCTAATTCGCCGGTCGGCCTCTGGAGGGCGACCTTCAGCGCGGTTGCAAACGCGCAACACCATTCGCGCGAGCGCCCGCGAGTTGAAGCGTTTTCTTCGGCGATGAGCCGGATCGGCTGCTAGACCTTACTGCCTGGCAGGCCAGCCTCACGTGAGTCCAACTGGCCCGGGCTCCCCACCCATCCGCCGGAGAGGTCCGAGGGGCCGCCTGCCGCGTTGACTCGACAATCCCGGAGGACCACCACATGAACCGAGCTTTCTCCACGCGGACCCTGGGCCAGGTGATTCGTCCGTGGCCGGCCAGAGTGCTGTTCGTTCTGCCCCTTCTGGCAGGTTGCCCAGGCACCCTGGGGGGAGGGTATCCGGGCCCCGTGGGGGGAACTGGCGGAGCCAGCATGTCGGGTAGCGGCGGCAGCTCAACCGGTGGCAGCTCAACCGGTGGCACGAACGGCGGTTCAACTGGCGGCACGAACGGCAGCTCGACCGGCGGCACGAACGGCGGCAGCGCAACCGGCGGCACGAGCGGCACGGTCGCTTGCGACGCGCCCACTCAGGTCTTCGCGAAGAGCTGCGCCATCTCGGGTTGTCACCTGATGCTCTTTCCACCCGATCTGTCAGCGGCAACCGCCGCCCAGCTCAAGGGCGCGAATGCGGCCACCAGCACGCCACCGTGCGCCGGCCAGCCGCTTCTGAACAGCGCCAACCCCTCGACGAGCCCGATCCTCCTGCGAGTTCTGGGAAGCACGTGCGGTCCGCAAATGCCGGACAAGCAAATCAATCCATCGGTCAGCTATCTGAGTCAGACCGATATCGACTGCCTCACCAGCTGGGTGAACGCGAACGCGAACTGAGGTCCTGGGGCTCACGTGATGCGATGGTAGCAATCCCCCCGCCCGTCCGTGTTCCACCCCGAGGGTCTCAGCCTTCATGAACCGGTGAGGAGGGGCCGCGCGGGCCCTTCGATCTACTGGTCACCGTGAACGTCACGGAGATTCGGCTCCTCCGCGGTGACTGCCCCTGGCGGTCGGAGGAGGCCTCCCGTTGCAATTGGGCGGTAGAAAAGTAAACGTCCGCTCGGCTCATCGGAAACGAGTGTGACGGTCACCGCTCACAGCCGGTGCGCCGCCAATGGAACCAGAGGCCGAGCGCCAAACACGCGCCGAAGGCTGGCCCATGTCCTCCCGACGGCAGCGGTCCAGCGGTCGCGCAGCCTTCGCGCCCAGTGGAACTCCCGCGCCAGGATCGTCAAGCCGAGCGGAATCATGACCACGCTGGTACCGGGGATGGGGACAACGAGCAGCGCCACGCCAAGCAGGAGGACGCTGAATCCGACCACGGCGGTCGCGGCCCGCCGCAGCCCGAGCGAAGTCGCGAGCGGCGCCGCGGAGCGAGGCCCCGCCTGCCCGCTCGCCCACTCGCCAGATCGAAGCTGCGCCATGAGGTAAGCGTAACCATTCCTTTGTCATCACGACGCCACAGTCCCGTCATGAACCTGGAGCCGATCATCCAGCAGCGCCTCTCATGCCCTGCTTGGCATGACCGGCGCGGTCCGTGCGCATGGGGGTCACGACCCGCATCGGCCTATTGGAGAGGCGACGAGTGGGAATCCGACAACACAGCAATGGCCCCGTGCGGTGAGAGGCTCGCGCGCTCCTCACGGCGTCGCGAAGCACGCACCATTGCTTCGACGCCGAACGACAGCAAGCGCCCGCCCGCGAACGCCCGCAGGGCGTCGAGCACGGAGCGCAGCGCGCCGTACTCGGGAACGTACGAGAGGAACACGGGCGCCGAGGTCGTGGGCCGGAGCTTCGCCTTGAAAGCGGCCAGGCCCTCGAAGTCATAGAGGCACGCCGCCGCGGCGCGAGCGAGCCTGAGCCAGCATGGCACCGCGCCCGCGAGCGGCGCGAGGCCGAGCGTCGCATAGTCGCTGCCGTCCGCCGCGACAGTGCGCATGGCGGCGTCGAAGAGCAGCTCGTTGGTGCCGTTCGGCGCTGCGGGATCGCGGATGAGATTCTCGAAGAGCCAGCCGCAGCGCGCATACACCGGCACGGCCGCCAGCAAGCCGACGATTCGCGATTCTCGCTCGGCGACGAAGCACAAGCGCTCCCCCGGGTTCGAGAAAGCGTGCACCTGGACGACGAATGCCATGGGCGGCAACGCGTGCAACGTTCGCCAGCGGACGATCAGCGCCTCGAGCTGCCGTCGGGTGTCGTGGCTGGCGCGGGTCAGCTCGGCTATTGCGACGCGCCGCACGCTCACCCCCTTCGCGCGCGCGCGCCGCAGCTGCGTGCGGAGGCTCGCCGTACGCAACAGTGTGTCGGGCCAGGCAGCGGGCTCCCAGACGGGCTGCTCGCCGATCGCGAGCGCACGTAGCGAGGGCGTGTCGGCGACGAAGGACGGCTCGGTGGCGAAGAAGGCAGCGCGGCGACGGGCGGCCCGAGCCGCGCCGACGAACGCTGCGGCCGTGGCCGCGACCCGGGTGGGTGCCGCGATGGGCGCGCCCGCCGCTACCCATGAGCTGCCAGTCTCCACGTAGGCGACGCAGGCATCAGCGCCGGCGAACCAGTAGCGAAATCCCGGCTCGAGCGTCTGAAAAGACGTCGCGTCCCGGCCGTGGCGCTTCAGGAGGGTCAGGACGTGCGCGCGCTCGCGCTCGGGGGCCATGGCGACACTCAGGCTGATGGCCTGCTCCCTGAAGGCGGCCCATTGCCGTTTCGTGGGCCCGCCGCCACGAGGCGGGCGAATGGGACGAGCGCGCGGATCGGAAGCGCGCGCTCGCGCCGCCTCTCCTCCTCGAGATGGCGCGTGCGGGCCTTCAATAAGTCCTTGAGGGTGACGAGCCCGACGAGCCGGGTCGGATCGCGGACGTCGACAACGGGGAGGCGCGTCCGGCCCGTCTCGGCCATGCGATGGACGACCACGCGCAGCGGCTCGTCCGCGCGCACGGTGACGACGTTCTTGCGCAGGAGATCCGACAGCGCGCGCCCCGGCGCGCCGTCGCCACCCAAGCAGGCTCCGGCGCGCGCCGCCGTCTCGAGATCGCGCCGCGTGACGACCCCGACCAACCTCGCGCTCGCGTCGAGCGTCGGGAACAGACACTCGGCCTCCGCTACGGGCGTCGCCGACAGCACGGACGTCGCCTCGTCGAGCGAGGCGTCGGCCCGGATGACGACGACGTCGGTCTGCATCACCTCCCGAGCGAACAGGAGCTCTAGCGGATCGATGGCGTACTCGCGGCTCACGTGGAAGCCGCGGCGCGCGACCTTCTCGGTGAGGATCGAGCGCTTGAGGACGAGCACGGTGAAGGCGTGCGCCACAACGCAGGCCGTGAGCAGCGGGAGCGTCATCGAGAACCGCCCCGTGAGCTCGACCGCGAAGACGAGCGCCGTGAGCGGAGCGCGCATCGTGCCGCCCAAGATCGCCGCCATGCTGATGAGCGGCCAGAAGCCCAAGCCGTAGTCGGGCAGCACCCGCGCCTCCAGCACGCCGAGCGCGCTGCCCAGCATGAGCAGCGGCGCCAGCACGCCGCCCGACGTGCCCGACCCCAGCGAGACCGCCCAGATCGTCGCCTTGACGAGCATGAGCCGCAGCGTCGGACCCGCGCCGCGTCCTCCCGACAGCAGCGCCTGGATCTGGTCGTAGCCGACGCCCAGGGCTTGCGGACAGACCAGCCCGCCCAGCCCGACGGCGAGGCCGCCGAGCGCGGGCCACCACATCCAGTGCAGCTTGAGCCGCGCGAACGCATCCTCGGACGCGTAGACGGCCGCCGTGAGCAGCGTCGACAGCAGACCCGCCGCAAGTCCCACCCCGACGCACGCGAGCAGGCCCACGGGCGACAGAGCGAACGTGACGTCGGGCAAGGGGAAGAGCGGCCCACCGCCCAGCAGGCGGTGGCGCGCATAGGCGGCCGCGGCGCTCGCCAGGGCGACGGGCACGAGACTGCGGGGCTTGAGCTCGAACAGCAGCAACTCGACGGCAAGAAACACGGCCGCCATGGGCGCCGCGAAGGTCGCCGACATGCCGGCGGCCGCGCCCGCGACCAGCAGGGTCTTTCGTTCGGCGGCCGTGAGGTGGAAGAGCTGGGCGATCATCGAGCCGATGGCACCGCCCGTCATGATGATGGGGCCCTCGGCGCCGAAGGGCCCGCCCGAGCCAATCGAGATCGCGGACGAGAGCGGCTTGAGCAATGCGACGCGCGGCTCGACCCGGCTGCCGCGGATGAGGATCGCCTCGAGCGCCTCGGGGATGCCATGACCGCGGATGCGCTCGGATCCATAGCGCGCCATGACACCGATGACGACACACCCGACGACCGGGACGAGCACGCTCACGACACCCAAGGTGTGGGTGGCGGGTGACACGGGCGCGAGCGAGAGGCGCTGGAAGTAGAAGAGGTTGGTGAAGAACGCGATCAGCCCCAGCAACGCCGTTGCAACATAGGCGGCCAGGATGCCGATGCCCACCGCCAGCGCCGAGAGCGGCAGCATGCGCGCGGTCGCCGTGAAGTCGCCGGGCGCGTCGGGCCGCCCCGATCCATCAGGCGCGTGGGCGGACACGGCGCGCGCCTCTGTTCCGGGCGAGTGGCGGCTCGAAGAACATGGGCGGGTGACGCCCGTCGATGCCCATGGCTTCGACCAGCAACCCGAGGTCGTGGGCCAAGCGGGCGCGCGCCGGGCGTCCGATCAGCGCCAGCGCCGCGATGAGGCGATCCTGCGTCGCGGCGGGCGCGCGCGCCAGCACCGCCCGCCCCGCGTCCGTGAGCGAGACCTCGACCCGGCGTGCGTCGTCGCCAGCGCGCGTCCGCTCGACGAGCCCGCTGCGCGCGAGCTTCGTGACGACGACGGACACCGAGCTCTGGTGCGTCAGGGTACGCGCCGCGAGCTCGTTCACGGACAGGGTCCGCGCGCCCGCGAGGCGCTGGAGGACGAACAGCTGCGCGGCCGACAGCCCCACCGTCCGCTCGGCGCCGCGCGAAGCCTCCCGCAGCGTCCGCACGATATGGCGGATGCCATCGAGGACCGAGCGTGTCGAGCGATCGGAGACGGCGGTCCCTTCGCCCATCCTCGTCATTACATTTGCACCCATTTATTGGTCTCCCATGTAATTACCATACACAGAAAAGTCAGCGCAAGCAGATCCGGATCGCGTGCTCACACCACGCGTCCGTCCCTTTCGAATTCGTCGATGGGTAACGTCCTTGCGCATGCTCCTGTCCAACGGACGCGGACGTCAGCCCCGAACCGTACGGGCTTTTCGGGCGCTGCCGCTCGGCCCTCGCCTGGTTTCCCGAGGCAGAAGGACCACCCAAGTCGGCCGCTTCATCGACGTGCCTGAGAAGCGTCTTGCGCGGCGTGCCCATCTGCGCGCGCATCGTCAAACCCTTGGAAAGGTCGATCACCTGGCTCGCGCGCGCGGCTACGGGAAGGTCGGCCGGAATTTCCCCCGCGCTGATCCCGTCCTGGAAGCGACGTCCCTGGCGCGCCGGCTACCCTCCGGCATGACCGTGTACGCTGTCTCGCCCGGTGGGGCGGTCGCCACCAAAGCGGTGCGAAACGCTGGCCCGGCGTTGCCGGAGACCGCGGCCAGTCGGTACCTCCAGGCGTCGGAGCTCGGAACCGACATCTCGGGGCACTTCATCGCCTCGGCTCAAGGGAAGTTCTCCAGCCCAGTTGAGGGTGCAGCGCCAGCCGCACCTCAACCATCGCGCCAGTCAGGAAGCCGCGTGGCAGGCCGTCGTCAAGGTCTCAGGCGTCGATTTCTCGCCCGTCTGTTCCGCCGATAACAAAAGGGCACGGGTTCTTCCCGGTGACCAGAATCCGCTGAATGCGTCGCGCGGCTGGCAACGGAGCGGACGGTGGGCACCCGATCTCCCTCTGGACATCTACGCTGACCGCATCCATGCAGACACGAGTCCCGACTGAAATGCGGTTCGTGGAGACATGCTTGAAGTACCGCCTCCGGAGTGCCGTGCAGTCGAACAGAACCCACGATCCTCGCGCGGACGATGAAGGCGCCGAGACAAACCCGGCAACCTCCATCGCGCGCGCCGGCGTCCCTCAGACGATCTTCACGCCGCTGGCCTGCGGGCCCTTCTTGCCCTCGATGACGTCGAACTCGACCTTGGAGCCCTCGACGAGCTGCGCGCCGCCCGTGTCGTTGGCGTGGACGAACACGTCCTTGCCGCCGCTCTCGGGGGTGATGAAGCCGAAGCCCTTGGTCACATTGAAAAACTTGACTGTACCCTTTTGCATCTGCCTTCTCCTTGTCAGCTTCCCGAAATGGGAAGTACCCTGCGGCCGAGTCGACGGGTCCTGACGTGACGTCGACGCCCTCGTTGACAATCCAGCCGCTCCCCATTCCCTCATCCGTTCCTCGTTCTGCACGAGGAAAAAAAACGCGGGGTCCGGCGACGCCGAACCCCGCGTTTTTACTGTAGCGGGGGCAAGATTTGAACTTGCGGCCTTCGGGTTATGAGCCCGACGAGCTACCAGGCTGCTCCACCCCGCATCGATTTTGGAGCGGGCACCATGCACCATGGAACGGCGAACGTCAAGGGTCGACGCGGCGGCCGACCGCCGGAGATGAGACCGTTCTCATTCTCAGGCGGTCGCGACCGGGGGTGCGCCCGAGACGTACTTTGCGATGAGGCGGCCGAGCCGCGGCACCGCCGCCTCGACGTTCTTCTTCCCCGACGGGCGCAGCTTCTCGTAGGCCTTCTTTACCGTCTGGTTCTTGGCGCGGGCCGCGCGCTCGTCGCTGATGGCCAGCAACGCCTCGGCGACCGCGCCAGCGCGGGCGTTCAAGAAGGGACCGATGGGCTCGTTCTTCTGCTGGGCCTCGGTATGGAAGGGCTCCAGGCGGCGAACGAAGTCGTCAAGCATGTGGTCGACGGACTCGGAGATGAACCCGGGCTTCACGGCCTTGACGACCATGAACGCCCCTTTTATCGCCAGACCGGAGAGGCCTCCCTTCGAATCGACTTCCTCTTCGATCAGGCGGACGCAATCGGGGATCACTTTTTGGCGGGTGCCAGGCACCAGCAGGATTTCGGTCAGCGTGCTCATCTGGCGGACTCTAGCATCAGATGCAATTCCCGGATCCATTCGAGCCGTGGTACGGATGACGTATGCGCAAGCCGCCGTCAGCACGGACCGCGCTCAGCGTCCTGACCGGCGTGAACCTGCTGAACTACGTCGACCGCTACATCCCCGCGGGGGCGATGCCGCTCATCCTGGCGACGTTCGGCGCCTCCGACGCGAAGGGTGGGCTGCTGCAATCCCTGTTCATGTTTCCCTACGCCATCGTCTCGCCGCTGGCGGGGGCGCTCGGGGACAGGACGCGGAGGTTCGGCGTGGCGGGCGTCGGCGTCCTCATCTGGAGCGCGGCGACGTTCGCCTCGGGGCTGGCGCCGAGCTTCACGATCCTCATGATCGCGCGCGTGGTCATCGGCATCGGCGAGGCCAGCTACTCGGTGGTCACGCCCCCGCTGCTCGGTGACTACTATCCACCGGCGCGCCAGGTGCGCGTGCTGACCACGTTCTATTCGGCGCTGCCGATCGGCTCCGCGATCGGCTTCGCCGTCGGCGGGGTCATCGGCTCGCACTTCGGGTGGCGAATGGCCTTCTTCCTGGCGGGCATTCCGGGCGTGTTGCTGGCGGTGATGCTGCTATCGTTCCGCGACCCGCCTCGCCCGGGCACGCGCGCCGCGCCCGACCGCGGGCACGATCCCCCGCCGGCGACCGCTGCCACGGAGGCTTCGGACGTGGGTCTCTCGCCGCCTGTGGGCTGGCGGGAGCTCGCCCGCTATCCGAGCTACATCATCAACGTCCTGTCGCAAACCATCTACACCTTCGCCATTGGTGGCCTCGCCGCCTGGATGCCGACCTACTTCTTTCGCGTGCGCGGCCTGCCCCTCGCCAGCGCCACGGTCATCTTTGGCGGCATCGTCTGCGTCGCCGGCTTCGTCGGTACGATCGCAGGCGGCCGGGTCAGCGACGCGGTGGCGCGCAGGAGCCCGGTGGCGGCGTTCACGGTGCCGGGCGTCGCGCTGGTCGTGTCGGCGCCGTTCACCTGGCTTGCCATAATGTCGCCGACGCCTATTGTGTTTTGGCCCGCCATGTTCGTCACGCTGATGTTGTTGTTCGTGAACACGGGGCCGCTCAACGCCGCCATGACCAACGTTCTTCCGTCCGGCGTCCGCGCGCGAGGCTTCGGGGTCTCGACGATGTCGATCCATCTGCTCGGGGACGCGCTGTCGCCATTCCTCATCGGCCTCGCGTCCAGCCACATCGGCCTGCGCCTGCCCGTCGTGACCACGGGGGTCCTGCCGCTCGCCGCCGGCGTGGTGCTGCTGGCGGGCCGGGGGGCCTTCGCGCGCGATCTCCAGCGCGGAGGCGCGGCGGCCGCCGCCGCGGCGGTGACGGCGTGAGCGACTACGCCCGCGAGCTCGCCCAGGCGCGCGAGATCGCGCTCGCCGCCGCGGCGGTCGTGATGTCCTACGGCCGGACGTTCCGCGTCGACGCGAAGGCCGGAGACGAGCCCGTCACCGAAGCGGACCGCGCGGCCAACGCTTTGATCGTCGCGCGCTTGCACGCGGCCTTCCCGGACGACGCCATCCTCTCCGAGGAGCTGCCCGACGACGGCTCGCGCCGGGGGGCGCGACGTGTGTGGATGGTCGATCCCATCGACGGCACCCGCGACTTCATCCTCGGCGACGACGGGTACGCCGTGATGATTGGCCTCTGCGTCGACGGCCGTCCCACCGTCGGGGTGGTCAGCCAGCCCGCGACGAAGAAGACGTACGCGGCGGTGGTCGGGCGAGGCGCCTGGCTCGAGACGCCGGAAGGGCACAGCACCCTGGTCACCTCGGCGCTGGCATCGCCCCCCGGTATCCGCCTGGTCGCGTCGAAGTCGCACCGCACCGGACGCGTCGACGCCATAAAGCGCGCGCTGCAAATCACCGACGAATTCAACATGGGCAGCGTCGGTTTGAAGATGGGCCTGGTCGCGGAGAACCTGCGCGATCTTTACGTGTACACGGGCGGGCGCACCAAGATCTGGGACACCTGCGGCCCGGAGGCGATCCTCGTGGCCGCCGGCGGGCGGGTCACCGACCTCGACGGGCAGCCGCTCGGCTACGCCGAGTCCGATCTCTACAACCGTCGCGGCATCGTCGCGTCGAACGGCCCATTGCACGACCAAGTCATCGCGGTGATCGCCCCCTTCCTCGGCCCCAAGGCCGATTGAGGCGCGGCGGTCGCTCGCGAAAGGGGCTTCGCCCCTCCCGCGGGCCCTCCCCGCTACACGCCGACGCCGGCGCAGCAAAGCTGCGCCTCCCGATCCTTGGACTTGCCCTCGTGTCGTCGGACGTCGATTAGGCATCGCCGATCCGCCGATCGCGCGGTCGATCCAAGAAGGGAGAGGTCCAGCTCGGCTGGACCGGCCGCGCCGTCAAGCAATTCCGTGCGGGTCCGTGCGGGTCCGTGGGGGGGCTTTGCCCAATAAACCCGCCCGGCCCCCGAATTATTAGGCAGGTCGGGGGATTATTGGGCAAGACAACGATTAGTAAGTGATTCCAACGGTCTTCCTCGTGGCGTCCGCCAAACAAGCGACAGATTTGTGAACGGTGGTACGTTGATTTCATGTCAGCGCCGCCGCCGTTTTACGTCTACATCGACGAATCAGGGGACGAGGGGTTCACCTTCGACAAGGGCAGTTCGGAGTGGTTCGTCCTGGCGGCGTGCCTTGTTCGTGAGGCGAACGATCGGAAGCTGGGCGACTTGGTCGATGGGATTCGTTCCCTCTACAAGAGCCAGCAGAGGCGGGATCTTCACTTCAAGGACATGGAGGAGGCGAAGCGGTTGCCCTACGTCGCTGCCATAGCCGGTGCTCCCGTGCGGGCTGTGAGTGTCATGTTTCGAAAGCCGCCGCTCGCAGAGAGGTTTGCCGGTGGAGGGCAGCGCCTTTACAGCTACGCTGCTCGGTATCTCATCGAGCGCGTATCGGCAGCATGTATCAAGGCGCGGAAAAAGACCGAGATCGGTCCTGCAAAAATCATTTTCTCGCACCGGACGACCACGTCTTACGATGATCTTCGAGCCTACCTCGATGTTCTAAAAACCAAGGATGACTGCACCATCGACTGGTCCGTAATCGACACCAAACGGATTTCAACACTTCAGCACCGAGAGCGCCCTGGCCTGCAGATCGCCGATGCTATCGCTAGCAGCTTCTACACAGCGGTGACGAAGAAACACGGCGTGTGCGACGATCGATATGCGCGCCTGCTACATCCCGTCATACATCGCTCGCCGGACGGCGAACGCCTAGGGCACGGTGTCAAAATATGGCCATCGCTCTCAGCCGAGGAGGCCACGAGTTACCCGTGGATGGTGCAATACCAAAAGAAATGACAGGTTCCGGGCTCCAGGATCCCACCGACCAGCGGCTGCCGCCCATACGGGCGACCTGGAGTACCCCCGCTCCCCTGTCGCCAATAGTGATATCAGGTCATCCGTTCAGGTGTCCACAGATTTCTGTATACAGAAATCTGTTTGCGCAAGCCGGTTTGCGTTTTTTCGAAAACATTTCAGTAGCTTGCCGCGCTTTCCTGTGGCGGATTACGCCCGCAGTGCGGGCAGGTTCCGGCGGGCGGAAACGTCCCGTATAGCAGGTCCTCGATCGACACCGACGCCAATCGCGCTACCCGAAACGCCATCGTCGGGCTGACGTTCTTCTCCCCCTTCTTCACGTGGATGAGGGTGTACTTGGAGAAGCCCAGCGCCTTCGCGAGCGGCTTCCACCCGCCCGAACGCGCCCGGAGATAGTGCATGGCTGCCCTCACGTGGGACTGCTCGTCTGGCGTCAGGTCGGTCACGCCTGCACCATGGCGGCGTCCGGCGAGGGCGCCGCGAAGCTCGGTTCGATCCCAAGCTCGTGCATAGCGCGGACGAGGCACGAGAGGTTATGGCAGAGGATCTTGCACAGCACCTCGTTCACCTGGGCCGTGAACGTCTTGGACCGCACGGCCGACCCAAACTTCCGCTTGATGGCGCTGAACGTTGCCTCAACGTTGCTGCGCTTGTGGTACGTGGCCATGAATTCGTCCTGGCGGTACATGAAGACCGCGTGCATGCGGCGCCAAGCCGCTGACCCGGTGCCCTTGCTGTTCGACTTGAAGGGCACGTAGGGGAGCGCGCCCGCGGCCTCGACGGCGGCGAGGTTCGCATGACCGAGGTAAGCCTTGTCGGCCGACACCTCGGCCATGGTGAACCGCTCGGCCGTGGATGCCACGAGCGCGGGCATCTGCGGCGAGTCCGCCCCGCTGGAATCGGTCACGGTCACTGCGGTGACGACGTTCGTCTTTGTGCCGACCATGGCGTGAGCCTTCACCCACGTCTGCTCGCTCATTTCGCGGCCGTACTTGTGATCGAACCACCGACGGTAGACCGTCGTCCCGAAGCCCGTGGAGTCGACGGCGAAGGCCGTCTCGACGCTGGCAAGCGGGACGGCGCTCTGTTCGATAAGCCGGGTCAGGATGGGCGTCATCGCGGGGTTGTCGAAGTAGTTCAGGACCGAGTTGTAGTGCGGGGCGCGGGTGATTTTGCCGTCCTTGGCTAGCGCCTTGATGTCGGTGGTCGCGCGCCTCGCAGAGACCGTCGACCAAACCTTCATGGCCATCCCGAAGATCGCGTCGGAGTACGGGATCGGCTTCGGGCCACGGCCAGGGTGCGCGGGCGTGGAGACGCCATCACAGAGCCCACGCAAGAGCGCCTGCATGGTCTCCTTCTCTTCGCACTGAGCCGCGTTGTACGCGGGCCAATCCTGCGTGTACGTCTTCCGTGTCACCTTCACCGATTCCGTCACCACCTGCGTACCGTCGGCGTGCGTCTCGACGGTGCGGACCATTTCCACGGCCCACATGTGTTTGCACTTCACGCGGCGCAGCTCGTAGTCGGGGCAAGTGCAGACGCCCGTGCCGAGGTTCACGAGGTAGGCGCTGGCCTCCTGGCTCTGCGAGGGGACGCCCCACGTCTCCCCGGCGATGCGGCGGATCCGCTTGTCCTTGGCCAGAATTAGGCCCTTCTCTTGTCGCGTATCCATGTGCCTAACATTGTCCTAACATGGCCATATTGTCAACATGAAAAGATGGCCTTGTGTTAGGTCCATGTTAGGACTACGTTAGGTCAATGGCCTCCAAGAAGCCGCCAAGGCGAAAGCCGGGCGAAGAACCGCCTACCCGCCGGAAGTCAGACGACGAGCGGCGGGAAGAGATCATGAAAGTCCTGGCCACCACCGACGAGCGGGCGGCCTTTCAGGCCGCCGCAGACGCGGCCGGGATGAGCCTTTCGACGTGGCTACGCCACGTCGCGATCAGAGCGAGTAAGGCGCGAGATGCTGACTAGTCAGCAAGCCCGTACGATCGAAAGAATCAAAGGAAAGAGGTACTAGCGCGTTTCTTGGGGTGCACGGCCAGGGAACTTGATGATGTCTCCGCGGGGCCCCGAATTCTGCACGGGAATGGTGTCCGCCCGCTTGGGAAGAGAGACGATCTCTGCCTCTTCAAGATTAAAATAGCCTCTCTCGAGTCCCATCAGTTCTTCCATGTAGCCCTGGCCAATCGGAACGCTGGCGAGCGCATCTTCACGAACCTGGAGTTTGTTGTTCAGGATCGCACTGAGAGCCTGCCGGAAGAGCCTCGGTTGTTCGACGGGCAGATCGTCGTCGAGCGGCTCCCATTTTCTCCAGCCCTTGCGGGAGTAGCTGATCCAGAGATATTGAGCGCGTTTCTCCGCAACCAACCCCAACTGAACGGCCCGCATGAGCATCGTTCCGATTGATACCTTCCAGCGCTCCTTCAGCATCCGGAACTGATCAAGACTCGGCGCATGAACCTCGGCGGTGAAAGTCTTCTGCGGAAGAAGAAGGGCGCTTGCGAAGCTATTCGCTTGGTCCTCGATTAGTTTGTGTTCGGCGGATCGATGGACGATGCCGCTATCGACTCCGCGGTGCAGGACAAGATGGCCAATCTCATGAGCCACGTCGAATCTTGACCGCGCCGCGGAACACTTGTCGGCGTTAAGCAGAATATGCGGCCTCTCGTCTATCCACTGCGACTGTCCGTCCAGTGCGTCTGCATCCAGGCCAAGCCGAGCGACCACGGCGCCCTTATTCTCGGCCAGCCAGACCATGTTCGCGATGGGACCATCGCCCATTCCCCAGTGACGGCGAGTTCTGGTGGCGAGATCATCTATCGCGTCGTCCGATAGCCTCTCCAGATCGTAAGGCAAGTCGAACGACGGAAAATCCACCTTGGGGATCTCGATCCACTGCGACACGTAGCGGCGCAGATCGACGAGCCATTCATGTGGAACAGATGTTCTCTCCCTCGCCGTCTTGGTGGCGGATGCCATGGAGCGCCAGAACATCGGGCCATGGCGATCCATAGGCGGCATTGGCCATGTAAAAAATGCGGTCTTGTAGTTCAGGATTCGTGCGATCCGCTCAAGAACGTCCGGACTAGGGGTCTGTTGAGCATTCTCATATTGCGATATTGCCTGACGACTAACGGACACCTCGCGCGCCAGATCCACCATGGACATTCCACGACTCTTGCGGGCCTGAGACAGGCGCTCGCTAACAAATCCCGGCGATCCTGGTCGCACTATCCGTTCTCTTCCTCGTCATCGATCCTGGCTCCCGTCTTTGCGGAGAAACCAAGATTGAGATCGCCGGCCTGCTCAACATCGGCGAGCTTCGCTGAGTCGATCTCGTAGCGAAGCTGGGCGGTGAGGTCGATCATCGCAATCGAGCCGGTACAGTCTTCGTTGGGAAAGGAAATCCCAAGAAAATCCGGCTCACGAATATTGAAGCCTGGTAGTTTGCGACTCTCTAGGAAGTGTCCGTGGTAGATGACCGCATACGATCGCGCCGTTGCTACATCGGCATCGGCGCGGCGCCCTCTGACGGCTGGGAAAAAAAGCTGCGATTCCGCCGCCATCTCTCCCCTAAAGTCAGCAGGCCGACGGATTCTGCCAGGAGAATCCACGGCACATTGAGTCAGGCGCAGGCGTCCGAAGTCTACGCGCGTGTAATACGCGGTCCCCGGCCTGTTCCTAGGCGTTTTCGACTGCCCACCATGGCGAACCGCCTGGCTTCTCAGCACGCCTTCGATCAGGCCGCGCCGAATGTCGCCAACTGAATCGTGAGCCTCGGGCTCGTCGAAGTTGTCCCTGCAGATTTCATCAGAACGCCGGTAAGCCCACAGAAGCGCTTTGATGAATCCGCGCAAGAAGGATGGACGGACGTTTTGAAGAAGAAGCTGGCGATGAAAAGAGGTCGGTTCGATAGGCGGGGTTAGTCCGGGGTCATCCGTGCCATTGCTTGCCTTGGTTGCCATGTCACGCAAAGTGACATAAACGCTACTCCCCGTCAAGTTATGTGACATCCTGGTCGAAATTTTAGGGCCAATTTTGGATGGACATGTAGGCGAGACCGCACCATGTATGCGGTCTCGCCTACCTGGGACCAGCTTAGAACCCCCGGCCCGGCATCGGCATTGCTCGCTTGCGCTACGTCCAGTGGAGCGATCCCGGCGTTGCTACACTCTTACCGCCATGAGCGGCAGCAACGGCCCCGACCTCTACCGGCGTAGCCTCGCCTTCGCAAAGGACACCTGGAACGAGCACAAGGGGCACCCGATGGTCTTCTGCTCGCCTCGTCGGAAGGTGCGCGTCTTCAGCCGCTCCGATAAGCGACGTGCGCGGCAGGAAGCGCGCATCGAGATCCTTCGGGCGCTCTGAAGAGGAGCGCGTTCAAGGCGACGCGGGTAGATGCCCGGCCTGGATCGCTCTGCCTTCAGCTTCGGCGCAGTCCGCCTCGATTTTGGCTTTGGCTAGCGGGCTTGGGAGGAGACCCGGAAGAAGCTCCACGGCTCGTTCGACGCAGGCTTCGACGTTTGCCTTGTGCGCATCTAATACCTTCTGCCGGATGCCGGACTCTTGTTCGGCGCGCAGTGCTCGGCCATTGGCGAGCGCTTCCTCTCGAACCGCTGCCCAGTCCACCTTCGCAGGGTCCAGTTGGCGCTCCCTGATCGCGATCTGGACCCGCTCACAGACGAAGCCGCCCACTACCGGTACCAACAGGAGAAGGAGCCACAAGCGAGATATTCGGGGCGGTCGCTCGTGGCCTTCTTTTCCCGTGGAAGCCATCCCGGCCACCAATCGTGCCGATTAGCGGTCGCCTTTTCAAGCACGGGGACGTCGAGCCGCCGATCCGGAATTATTAGGCAGCCGCCCGAATTGTTGGGCAGAGGCTAATCGTTGGGCAAAGCCTCCGTGGGGGTCTCGCAGGGGGCCGTCCGCGGCCCCTTGCGGTCTTTTACGTGCCGGCGATCGTCATCTTCGAGACCCGGAACGACGGCACCTGCACCGACGATCGCTTGTCCAGATCGTCGCCGAGGGCGTCGACCCCCTTCCACAGGTCGTCGAAGTTCGCGGAGATGGTGATCTCGCTGACGGGGAACGCCCGCTCGCCGCCCTCGATCCAGAAGCCGCCGGCGCCCTGCGAGTAGTCGCCGGTGACGGCGTTGAACCCGAAGCCCATCAGCTCGGTGACGTAGAGGCCGCGCGGTAGGCGCTCGAGCTCAGCGGCAGGGGTTCGTCCGGGGCGCAAGATGAGGTTCGACGTGGTCACGTGCGGCCCGCCGCCCACCCCGCGCCCGGCCGAGCCCGTCGAGCGCCGTCCCAGCTTCCGCGCCGAGAAAACATCGCACAGGAACGTCCGCAGCGCTCCCCCCGAGACCAGCACGTTGGTGCGCGCCGCAAGCCCCTCGCCGTCGAACGGCCGCGAGCCCGGTCCGTGCGGCAGCAGCGGATCGTCGACGATGTCGCACAGCGTGGACGCGACCGCGGTTCCTTCGCGGTCGGCCAAGTAAGTGCTGCGCCGCCACACGGCGCCGCCCGACATCACGCCCGCCAGTTGCCCCAGCAGGCCCCGGCCGGCGTCCGGAGAGAACACCACCGGCACCTCGCAGGTGGCGATCTTGCGCGAGCCCAGCTTCGCGACCGTGCGCCGCGCCGCCTCGAGCCCCACCCGCTCGGGATCCTCCAGCCCGGACGCAAACCGCGACGCCGTCCAGTAGACGCCGTTGCGCTTCTTCCCGTCGGCGTCATCGCACAGCGGCTCGACCGCGAACGACACATTCGTGCCCCGGTAGCTGCCGGAGAATCCCGCCGACGTCGCGAAGGCCGACGCCCCGATCACCCGCCCGAAGGTGGCGCCGTCCGAATTGGTCACGCGCTTGTCGAACTTCAGCGCGGCCGCCTCGCCCGCGCGAGCGCGGTGCACGGCCTCCGCCACGTCTATCTCGAGGACAGCGTCGTCCCACAGCCCGAGCTCCGGCACCTCGCGCGCCATCTCCTCGGGCGCAGGCAGATCCGCGAGCGGCTCTGGCTCGGCCAGCTGAGCCAGCTCCACCGTGTCGCGCGCCAGCTTGGCGAGGCCCTCGTCCGAGAAATCAGAGGTGTAAGTGACGGCGGCGCGGTAGTCCTTGATGACGCGCAACCCGAGCCCCCGGCTCCCCGCCTCCTTCACCAGCTCGGGCTCGCCGAGGCGAACCTTCACGGACAGCTCCCTCCCGTCGCGCACCAGCACCTCGGCGCCGTCGGCCCCGGCGCGCAGCACCATCGACAGCACCTTCTCGGCTTGCACCTGGCACGCCGCTGGATCGGGCAGCGGCCTTCGTCCGTTGGACCCGCTCATCCGGCGCGGGTCCCGCCGACGGTGATCTCCGAGATCTTGATCGTGGGGGTCCCGATCCCCACCGGCACGGATTGGCCGTCCTTGCCACACGTCCAGGTCCCATCCGACAGGCGGAAGTCGCTCCCGAGCATCGTCACCTTTCGCAAGACATCCGGGCCGTTGCCGATCAGGTTCACCCCCTTCAGGGGCGCCGTGAGCTTGCCGTCCTCGATCAGGTAGCTCTCCGTCAGGGAGAAGACGAAGTCACCGTTGGAGATGTTCACCTGCCCGCCCGAGAAGTGCTTCGCGTAGACGCCGCGCCTCACCGAGCGAATGATGTCCTCGGGATCGTCCTCGCCCGCCGCCAGGAACGTGTTCGTCATCCGCGGCAACGGCTCATGGCGGAAGCTCTGGCGTCGCCCGTTCCCCGAGGGCGCGATGCCGAAGTGCTTCGCCGACAGGCGATCTTGCATGTACCCGACGAGCACGCCGTTCTCGATCAGGACGTTGCGCCGCCCCGGGTTGCCCTCGTCGTCGACGTTGATCGAACCGCGCGCATGGCCCACGGTGCCGTCATCGACCACCGTGCACAGCGGCGAGGCGACCGCCTTGCCGAGCTGATCGGTGTAGTTCGAGGTCTTCTTGCGGTTGAAATCCGCCTCCAGACCATGGCCCACGGCCTCGTGCAGCAAGATGCCCGACTCGCCCGCGCCGAGGACAACCTCCATCGGTCCGGCAGGCGCGTCCACGGCATGCAACATCCCGATGGCCAGGCGCGCCGCCTCGCGGCCGTGCTCCTCGGGGCTTTGCCCGGGGCGCAGAAAGTACTCCAGTCCGAAGCGCCCCGCCCCCCCCGACCGCCCCCCTTGTCGCTGTTTGCCCTCCTCGGCGACGGCGCTGACGCCGAAGCGAATCATCGGCTGGTGATCGCGCGCCAGGTGTCCGTCCGACGACACCACCAGGACCTCGCGCCACTCCTCGGCCAGCGAGGCCTCGACCCGAACGATGCGCGGATCCGCCGCGCGGGCGGCGGCGTCGGCGCGGCGGAGCAACGCGATCTTCTCCGCGCCGGCCAGGTCCAGCGACGATCGCTCGATGGGATAGAAGCTGGGCAGCGCGAGGCGCCGGACAGCGACTGGACCGGGGCCCCCGCCGCTCGACGCGATCTGGGCGGCCGTGCGTGCCGCGTCGAGCATGCGCTCGTCCGAGAGCTCCTCCGTGTACGCATAGCCGGTGGCGTCGCCTCGCAGGACCCGCACGCCGAGACCGATGGTCACCCCGCGCCCGACGGTGCGCACGCGGCCTTCTTCCAGGAGATAGTCGGCGCCCGACCGATACTCGAAATACAGATCGGCGTAGTCACCGCCCGACCCCAGCGCCGCCCCGAGCAAGCGCTCGGCGATGGTCGCGTCGATCTGATCGAGGGGACTGGCGGGGGCAAGGACGGGGGCCAGACTGGTCATCCGTTGAGCATGGCCGACAACAGGGGCGTCGCGCCAATTAATGCGCTGAGGTGCCCAACGCCTGCGGGAGGGTCGGGCGGCTATCGGTCCGGGGGCAGGCCCAGCTCGTCGCCCGTGTGCAGCTTGATCTTCGTCAGCCCGCGCACCTCGACCTGACGAATGCGCTCCCGCGTGAGGTTCAAGATCGCGCCCACCTCTTCCAGGGTGATGCCGCCGCGGTCGGCGACGTCGAGCGAGCACGTCTCGGCCATCTCCCACACCTCCAGGTGGGGAAAGTTCAGCTTGATGGCGCCGCTCTCCGGGTTGACGTCCAGATACAGGTGGTGCGAGCAACTGACGAACGGGCAGGGCCGCGTCGCCGTCCGGCAATCCTCGCGGATACGCGGCCGAACCACGTCAGCAGGGTAGACCAGCGTCTCGGAGAGCCGCTTCTCCTCGCGGGTCAGGCGTTTGGGCGCGATGGTCTTCGAACGAACCCGCCCGTCGGCCCCGGCTGAGTTGACCTTGCGTCGAATGCGGGCCACCTCGGGCTGAGGCTTGTCGTCATCCGATCCCTCCGCCGAGAGCCGCGCGCGAGAGGACTCCTCGTCTTCCGAATTGTCGTCCATTCTATTCTCCTCGTCATGTGCGGCTCGAGCGGTCGGGCGCCCGAGTCAATACAGATCGTTCAGGCCCCCGACGGCGGTAACTTGTGGCGTCGCCGGCTCCTCGCGTTCGGAGAGGCGACGTTCGAGCGTGGCGATGCGGCGAACCAGCTCGCCGGCCGCGCGCTTGGCCTCCACGATCTCGCGTTCGAGATCACGGCGGCGCTCGGGGCTGTGTGAATCGGGCCCCTTCGCCTCGCGTTCGAGGCCTGACAGCAGGTCGCGCAGATCCTTCTCCACCGAGTCGATGTCGTCCTTGAATCGGGCGAAGGATCGCTGGATCTCCTCGATGGTCAGGTTGTCGGCCATCATTCCCTTGACGGCGTTCACCCGGCGAATCACGTGCGCCGGGTACACGCCGCACGAGCCCCGGTGCTTGCCCTTGCGGCCGATTCGCACCGAGCGCGGGAGCAGCCCGAGCTGAACGTACTTCCGCAGCGTCGCCTCGGAGAAGCGAACGCCGCGCGTCTCGAACACGTCGACGATCTGCCGGGAGGTGAGGCCGTTTGGCCAGGCCCGTTCAATCTCCTGGATCTCGCGCTCGTCGAGCAGCGAAGCGACGGCGGAGGCGCTCTGCCAACGCCCCGTCTGACTCCGCCCGCTCTCCACAACTCGTTTCACTTGAGTATTGGGAATGTATTCTATTCAATATATTGACTTCAATAGAAAACTAACTGCGAATCTGTTCAGCGGTCGATTCTTTCGAGCGAATCCGCGCCGCCCGCCCGAACCGCGCCGCTCGCGAACGCCCGCGTCTCGCCGACAAACGCGCGCTTCCGTGACTGATCAGCCGGACCCTGACGGAGCGGTTTTCGAGGTGACCGCCCGCCTATACTCGGGCGATGCAAGCTCCTCGAAGCTGGTGGGCGGCCGGGCGCGCCCTCGTCGTCTCGGCCGCCGCGGCCGCTCTCTTTCCCTCCATCCCGGCGCTGGCGCTCGGCCCCCGCGACCGCCATCTCACCAGCGCGCGCCACGGAGTCTCGCTCGAGGCGCCCGCGGGTTGGACGTTGTCGCAGCGCTCAGGCTACGGCGATACGGTCACGGTCTTGCTTCACCCTGACGGCGGGCGCATCACCGTGACGGCATCGATGACGACGGCGGCGGACACGCGCGCGCTGTTCGAGCAGAACCGACCAGGGCTCGTCGCGCAGAAGCTGCTGCCCGCCCCGCCGCGACCCGGCCCACGCGGGTTTCTCAGCGTCGACATCGCCTCGCCCGGTCGACCGGAGCGCGTGCGTCAGCTCTACACGGTGCGGGCCGTGCCCCGCGGTCGCCAGGCCGTGATCTTGACGCTGGTCTGCCGTGAAGATCTCTTCTCCCAGCTCATCGCGGCGCTCGATTTCGTCGTCGAGCGTCTGGAGCTCGACGATCCCGTGCTGCCCCCCTCTCCCGGCGACAACCTGCCGAGCCCCCCCCTGCCCGGCGGCAGCGCCTCAACCCCGCCCGGGCCGTCGCCCAACGACGCGCCCCACGGCGCCCCGATACCTGCTCCCGCCGCCGCGCCGCCCGTCAACTCACCGGGCACGCCGGCGAGCACCGACGACATCAGCGGCCGCGCGGGCGCGGGAGGATCAGCTGGTCAGCTTCGCCCCGGCCACCGGCGGGGGAAGACGAACACGCAAGATCTGCAGCAGCGCTGACGTCGTCTCGGCATCCGCCCGCCGCCCGAACGGCGGCTCCATGTACTTCCAGCTCTTCTTCCACCACCGCGCAGGTCCCTTGTCGACGCACCCCTCCGCGCGATCGTCGGGGTCGCAATAAATACGCACGTGCATGTGATCGTCGTGGGGCTCCGAATCCGAAGGCTGGCGTACGACCGCCGCCGCCCGCGCCAACAACGCCTGATCCTCGCCCAGCGCGCGACCGTGCTCAATCACGCGCGCGGCCAGATCCCGTTGCATGAACACCCACTGAACCTCGACCCCCGGATCGAGCAACAACGAGCGGACCATCTGCCAGTTGCGGCGCACATCGAACCGCACATCGGGCAGCGGCGCCGTGGGGGTGGGCGTCCCCTGCGGCGGCGACCAGCTCGTGGCGCGGCCCATCCGATCATAGTGAATCATCGCGTTTCCTGGCATGGCCGGGGCACCGTTCGCGTGCACGGCGTAGTAGAAAATGTCGACGTCGCGGCCACTCTGATGCGACTTGTGCTCGACCGAGCCGCCCCCTCCGGCCCGAGACAAATCCCCGACGCTGGCCAGCGCTCCCGGACAGGCGCGCGCCACGGCCCGGGACGCGCGCACGATGGCCTCCACGAGCTCGTCCGAGCCATGGTTGCTCTGGCGCGCGCGCCAGGGCTCGCCGATCACGTAGCCATCCCCTTTCGGTGGTAACCGCGCCGGCGCGCGCAGCGCGCCGTTGGCGTGCCAGCCGATGGATTCGCTCGTACCGTCGAAAGCCAGAGGCCCCACGCACCCCCCCACCGCCGCCCACAGCACGACCGCCGCCGCTAACGCCGAAGCCGCGCTATCCGTATGCCTTCTCCACACGCTCTTGGTCCTCTTTGCAGCGGATGCACAGGGTCGTCTCCAGGCGCGCCTCCAGCCGCTTTATGGAGATCGCATCGCCGCAGTCCTCGCAAACGCCAAAGGAACCGTTGCGAATCTTCTCCAGCGCGTGGTCGATCTTATCGAGAAAGACTTTCTCGCGACCACGCAGCCTGAACGTGAACGACTGAAGGTACTCTGACGACGCGAGGTCCATCTCGTCTGGCAGATCGTTCGCATCGAGGGTCATGTCCTCGTTGAGGGTCCTCTGCGCGCTGCGCAGGATCTCCTTCTTTTTGGCCAGCAGAACGTCCCGAAATCGCTTTAGGTCTTTTCTTTTCAGCCCGGTCTCTTCCATTTATGGTCCTGCGGCGAGGGACGCTCAGAGGCACAAAAGGATTAGCCTTTTACTCTACAGGCGTCTGATCTGGCCGTCAACGGGTCTCGAAAAACACGTGTGCTTGACCCACCGAAAACGCGGCAGTAAGGTCGGGCCCCATGAATCGCGCCCTGGGACTGGCCCTTTGCATCGGAGTTTTCGCGCTCGGCGCCGCTTGCCCCCAAAGCGGCGGCACCGTCAAGGTGGACAAACTCGAGCCACCGCAAGGAACAACGGCCGGCGGCGAAGAGATAACGATTCTTGGTGAGGGCTACGTTCCCGGCAAGACGCAGGCCGAGGTCGTGTTTGGTCACAAGAAGTCCGAGGTGGTCACGATCACGTCCACGAACAAGATTCGTGTCGTAACCCCTCCGGGCGAGAAGGGCCCCGTCGACGTGAAGGTTTCCTTCGACGACGGCAAGGCCTTCAAGATCGACAACGGATTCCGCTATGTCGAGCCGGCGGAGAACAGCAACGCGCGCAACGCTTTCTTCGGCGGCAACAAGCCGGCTGGCGGCAAGATAGAGCTCGAGAAGAAGTAGGCGCGTCGCCTTCGCGCAGGGACAGCGGTCGGGTGACGGGTGGTGAGGCACGCGCCAAACGCCGCGCGCGCCCCGCGCGCAGCAGGCGCCTCCCCTACCGATATTCCGCGCGGAACAGCTGCTGGCCCATGAGAATGAAGCCTCCGGTCGGGAGCGCGCGCTCGCCCCTCACCCTGAGGAAGGTCCCGTTCGACGACCCCACGTCCGCCAGGTAGACGCGACCGTCTCGCAACGAGATGCGCGCGTGCGTCCCGGAGACGTAGCCGTCTTCAGGAAACAAGATGTCGCCCCGTTCGCGGCCCATGACGATCGCGTCCCCGAACAGCGGAAACGCCGAACCATCGACGTCGCGTCCGACGACGACCGACAGGCGGCCCCAGAAACCGGGGTTTGGCGTCCCGGCCACCTCGGTTCCGTCCTCGAGCGGCGCCGGTGGCGCGATGATCTCGAAGCGCAGCAGTTCCTGCCCGATGCGAATGACGTCACCCGATTCGAGCGGCTCCTCGCCCGTGATCTTCACGAACACACCGTTGAGACTGCGCAGATCCTTGACCACGAGTCCCTGAGCGCCGAGCGCGAACTCCGCATGCCGGGGTGACAGGTAGAGGTCCCCCTCGAACAAGCTCCCCTGTCCCCGCCCCACCAGGTTCTCACCTTCGTGAAGCGGGTGCGCCCCGCCCTCCGAGCCATCGGGTCGAATCAAGATGATTCGGCCGCGCGGCACGACGGCCGCGGCGGGGGCCGCCATGTACATCGTACGCGCGGCCGTTGCCGCCGACGCTGCCGCCGCTGGCGCCCCCATGCGCGTCCCACAGGCGCCGCAAAAAGCGAATCCCGCCGTCACCATCCGACCGCAGTTGGGGCACGGCGTACCTGGCGCGCCGGTCGCCTCCTGCGGTTGCGCAGAGCCCGAAACCGCGAGCGGCGTCGCGGGCGCGGACGATGAGCTCGTCGTCCGCGGCGCCGGCGGCCAGCCGCCCCCGGCCGTGACGCCCGACGAAGAGACCACCGGCGGCGGTGTCGACGTCCCCATGGTCCCCGAAGCAACCGCGCCGCCGTTGTGCTGGGGGCTCACCGGCATCTTCGGCGAATCGTTCCACGGAATCCCGCCCTTGGGTTTCGGCGTGGTCAGCACAGGTAGCGGCGTCGGCTCGCTGCCCAAGCTTCCGGTCTGCGCGACCCTCTCGGGCGGCAGGATGGTCCGCGCGGTTTCCAGCGGCGCCGGCTCCCTCGCGGCCGGCTTGGCCGCGGCCTTGATCTCGTTACCGCAACCCAGGCAGAACTTGTAGTGGTCCTGATTTTCCTTGCCACACCGACTGCACGTAATCACGGGTTCCCCCTCGAGGGTAGGAAGCAAGTACCATGCGCCCCCCGGCCGGTCAACGCCTTGGGCCCACCGCCGCCAGGATGCCTGACTACAGCGTTGAAAATGAGAAGGCTCAGGCGATCTCCACGCGCAAGAGCTGTTGACCCAGGAACACGTAATCACCGTGCGAAAGCTGGGACTCGTCGCCCAGCCGGATGAAGGTGCCGTTCTTTGAGCCCAGGTCCGTCAGAGTCATCTGGCCGTCCCCCGCGATCGCCACCTGCGCATGGCGGCCGGAGATGAACGGATCGTCGAGGAAATTCACGTCATTGCCTTCGCGCCCGATGGTGATGGCGTCGCCACGCGCCCGATAGATCATCCCCACCTCGCCGCCGCGAAGCCGCTGGACGAGCTTCATCTTCGACGGGCGCTTCGGGCTGGCATAGAAATAGGTCCCCTCCGCGTCGGGCTGAGGTCCGAGATCAGGGGGCGACGGCTCGATCTGCAGCAGCTGCTCGCCGATCAGGAACAGCCCCCCGGACGGAATCGGCGTCGGGACCTTGATGCGCATGAAGATTCCGTTCACCGAGCCCTCGTCGCGCACGAACAAGCGGTTGTCCCGGTAGACGAAGTTCGCATGGCGCGGCGACATCAAGGGATCATCCGGAAACAGGATCGCCCCTTCCGACCGGCCCGCGATGTGCTCGCTCCCCGCGAGCTGGTACGACACCCCGTCCATGCCCTCGCCCTTGATCACGATGAGCTTGGCCCGCCCCGGAACCTGGTTCGCGCCAAAGAACATGGTCTTCGCGGCGGCACCCGACGACGTCGTGGACGGCATTGCGTCCAGGCGCGAGCCGCACGTTCCGCAGAACTTGAAATCGCCTGCGACTTCATTCCCACAGGTCCCACATGTCCTGGCAGCGCTCATCTCTTATGCCTGTTCTCCATCCCGTGGTGCCACGAATAGGGCGGAATTCTTGGTCGCGCGACGTGCCAAGTCAAGACCAAGGTCACTTACGCAGCTCGAGGAGCCATTGCCTGGCTCCGAGCAGTGCCCCATCGCTAATGTAAGAACCGGCCCCCGACCCGCACCATCGCGGGTCGAGGACCGACCGAGGTGTCAATCAAGCGCTCCGCCCGGAAGGCGGACCGCAGGCTCCCATTTTTGCGGCTGCCGTCGCCGCCAAGGGTGGGATTCCTTGCGAAGGATGAACTCCCTCAGCATTCGCTCGTGTTTACGAGCCATGTTCGTGAAGGTGAGACCACTCGTCTGAAAATCCTCGTCGAGTGCGTCGAAGCGTGGCTCGGCGCTCGCCCAAACAATCTCCCCGGTCCCGGGGATTTCGAATTCGAGCGACACAATTCGGGAAAGCGGCAAGTGAGGCTCGATCAGCTTGCAGACGCGAAGCCCGGAGGAGCTCAGGTTCGTCGCCAAGGCGCGGAAGGCTCGATCGCGCACATACTGAGTCAGGAACAGCTCGACTCGGACCCGTGGGGTGTACCGTCGCTCGGGAGCCCGACCAGGACCGCTCATGTAGGTCAAGGTATACCCACGAACTACACCGGTCAAAAAAACACCAACCTCCCAGGCGCCCTTCCCCCGACTCAGGCGAGGATCCCGGTGCGCGAGGCCCATGGCCCCGGCGTGCTTCACGCCAGTCGTGCTGGGCTCAAGTCGCTTCTGAATCTCTCACGGAGACATCCGGCGGGCTCGTCTCTTTGTGGCGATCGCGCAGGTAACTGCGAACGGCTTCTTTCACCGTTGCCGGGATTCTCGTTCCCATCACCTCGCGCGACACTTCGGGCGTTCGCCGGTAAGTCTCGAAGAACGTCACGCAATCCGGACAGTGACCAAGATGCCGCCGGAAATCGAGCTGCTCATCGTCCGGCAAATCGCCCTCGATGTAGTCGAAGCAGAAGTCGATGAGCTGTTGACAACTAATCACGCTAAATCTTTTTCATTTCGTCCGCCGCTGCCCCTTTCGATGGTGGGGCCGTAAGCGGGTTACCTGAAATAGTACCTCCGAAGGTCGATTCGAAAAGCACAAGTTGCCTCCAGAAATGGGCTGAGATGTCGGGCAAACTCCCCCTTGCACCCACTGCGGCGCCGCCTGGGCGTGTCTTGACACCACCTGCGGCTCGCGGCAAACCCTTGCCCAGCGCGATGGGGCCCGGCCGAAAACGTCTGAGTAGCTCACGCGCTGGCGATGACGGCGACGCCGTTTGACCTCACCGCGCTGCCCGGGCTCACGGGCGCGGACCTGACGGCCGTGGGCCGGGCGACCGCCCGCTTCGGCGAGCGCGAACATCGTCGTGAGCTCACCGTCTCGCGTTTCGGTCGCCTGTCCCTCACCTTCTCGCGCGTGCTTCCCGCGGTGCGCCCTGACGAATCCGATTCGGTTTGGCGCCTCCGTCGTGGAGCTGACAACGGCTGGCTCGTCCTGGGAAGCACGAATGGCCTGCGCGTCGTCTGCGCGATCCTCGGTGTCCCAAGCCCCGCCGTCCACCGTCGGATGGGCACCACCGAGCGTGGTGTGCTCGCGGCCGCAATCTCGTCTGTGCTGCGCGGGACCTCGGACGTGGCGTTCACGGGCGCGCGGCCGAGTGACTGGTCGGGAGCAGGCCTGGCTCGAATCGATGCTCGGGTAGAGGCCGCAACGTTTCACGAGCCCTTCTTCCTGGACGTGCCGCCCGCGTGGATTCCGGCGCCGCCTCCGGAGCAGTTGGTCGCGCAACTGCGCAGCCGAAACGTGCGAATAACCTTGGTCGCAGAGCTCTCGCGCACGCGCCTCAGCGCCATGGAGTGGTCGCGCGCCGAGCCCGGAGACGCGGTCGTCTTCGAGGCGGATGCGATCGAGGAATCCGAAGGGCGGCCATTGCCGGTCCGAATCGTCTGCGGGCATTTCGCCGGGCTGGGTCACCTGGACCCCTCGGACCCCAGCGGCAAAGCTGTGCTGGTCAGCGACCTCTCGATCGACGATGCTCGCCGGTCAGGCGATGCCGCCCGCAACAACCCAACGGAGAAGATCGTCATGGCGAACGAAACGTCTCGCAGTCACACGGATACGGTGCTGGCGTCGGCCCCCATAGAGGTGGTGGCAGAGCTCGGGCGCGTCGATCTGAGGGCCGACGAGGTCGCCACGCTGCGGGCAGGCGCGGTGCTGACGCTCGGGCCCCGGCCTCAAGACCGGATCGCGTTGAGGGTAGGCGATCGTCTTTGGGCAACCGGCGAGCTGGTCAACGTCGATGGACAGCTCGGCGTGCGCCTGACCGCGCTTGCTCCCGGGCTGCTAGGCTAGCGACGCGCAGAGCTCGTCGAAGATGGTCGCCGTCTGAGCCCAGCGGGGAGCGGCTAGCATCAAGCTCTTCGTCAGAGAGAAGTCCCCCATCGCGGACTCGCGGAGCAAGGCAGCGCGTTCGACGGCCGCCACGATCTCGTGGCGGTCGAGCGCGCCATAAAGAATTGCGGAGCCGGTCGCCGAGGCCGGATCGTAGTCCACCAGGTAGTCGCGCGACGCGCCGCCGTCGAACGCGATCGGCATCGCCCCGTAGAGCTGCGCCAGGCCTGGGGCCTGGCTGACCCGATCGTCGGCGTCGCCGAACAAGACCGCATCGGCAGCCGCCCTGAGCAGCCGTTGGTCGGAATCGGAGGGATCGAGAAAAGCCCAGCGCCCGGGGTTTTGAATTGCGAGGCGGCGCGCCTGATCGAGGAGATCCGCGTCGCCCTCCCCCGGAATCAAGAGGGCCACGTCGATCGAATTCAACGCGCCGAGGACGTCGAGAAGAACGTCGCCCCCCTTGCCCCGGCGCAAAGGCGCCACGCCAAGCAACACGGTGCGCGGGCCAACCGACAGCGAACGACTCCGGATCAAGGCCTTCCGACATTCGCCCTTGCCCTCGGGAGCCTTGGCGGAGAAATTGGCCGCCAGGTTCGCATCATGCTCGGGATCGGACATCGGGTCATCGCAACCGAAGCGAAGCGCGAGCACCGGTTCATCGGCTGCGCGCTCCACCAAGCACCGGTCCGACTCCAACGCGCGCGCCGACGAGGGGCTCGGCGCAACCACGGCGTTCGCCGATGCCGCCCCCAGCGCGCTGAGCAGGCGATTCTCGGTGATGGTCCCCGACAGCAAGCCCGCCCCGGCGAGCATCGCCGCTTCGCCCTCGGGCAGTTCCTCACCGACGTGCCCGCTCGGGAGCACGAAGACACGCACCGCCGCGCTCGAGGCCGCCAGCGCAGGAGCCGCGGTCTCGCCCCAGGCGACCGCCACCTCGGGGCTGGACCATCCCTCCGACGAGAGCGCTTTCAAGGCCTCCGCCATGAACAGAGCAGACTCACCCCGGCTGCTCCCGACGGCGCCTGCCACGATCAACTCAGCGGTTCCACCGTGGGGGGCCTTGCCCTCATAAAAGTCCAACTCGCGCGCGGCTTCACCAGCGCCGACCTTCACCGTACGCAACCGGCGAGCGAAACCAGGAAGCGCGCGCGCCTCGGCAGGCGAGGCGAGCGAAAGCACCACGACCGAGGCGCCCGAGGCGGTCAAGCCTCGTGCAACGCCCATCACGGCACTCGCCGCCCCCCCGGAGACCAGGGGCGATACGGCGTCACTCACGAATAGGAATCGACGTCCAGGCACTACTACTCGGTCGCGCCGCGCTCGTCCTCTTCGCCCGGAAACTCGTTCACGGACGGATACTTCATGATCTCCTTGCGGGAGATCTTCCAGGCCTTCTGGACAATCCAAGACAACGACCGATCCTGCCTGGTCGCTTCCTCTTGGATCTCCCGCAGCATTTCTTCGGGAAAGTAGAGACTCTGTTTTCTCTTGTCGGAACCGCCCATGCAGCCTCCGGTAACGTCGTCGACCAGTGATGCCCAGCAGCGTATGCGGCGCCTGCGGGAGAAGTGCGATACTGTAGTTTGTCGGCGACGCCCTTGTCAAGGGGGCGTCGCCGAAAAACCAACGAGCCGGGCAGCGCGGGGCCTACGGACGGCGCGCGCGAGCAAACCTCGCAGATGCAGGTCCAAGTGCCGACGCGACTACGCCATCTCGCGCTTCGCCATGGCCCGTCGCATCTTGCCGAGCGCTTGCTCCTGGAGCTGCCGCACGCGCTCCCGCGACAGGCGGTATTCGTCGCCGATCTCCTTCAACGTTCGCTCCCGATCGTTCTCCAGACCAAAGCGCTTGCGGAGGATGTCCGCCTCGATCGGCCTCAGGTCGCCCAGCAGCTTCAGCATCTCGGTTTGCGTTTCCGAGGAAGCCATCTGGTCGGGAACCATCTCCGCGGCGTCCGGATCCACCAGCACGTCGATCAACCGCCGGCCGTCTTCGTCGGAGATGGGTCGATCGAGCGAAACCGGCGCCTCGGCCAGGAACGTCTTCATCTTTTCCAGCTTGTCCACCTCGATTCCGGTGGCCGCAGCAACTTCCTCGGTCGTTGGGGGCCGCTCGAGCTTCGACTGCAGCTCGCGCTGCGACTTCCCAATCCGGTGGTAGGCGTCGATCATGTGCACAGGCAAGCGCACCGCGCGCCCCTTGTCGGCCAGCGCTCGGCTGATCGCGTGACGAATCCACCAGCTGGCGTAGGTCGAGAAGCGGAAGCCCCGGCGGTAGTCGTACCGCTCCACGGCCTTCATGAGGCCAATGTTGCCCTCCTGAATCAGGTCCGGCAGCGGGAGCCTGCCGTGATTGAAGCGGCGGGCGATCGAGACGACGAGCCGCAGGTTCGCCTTGACGAATTCGTTCTTCGCCTTCTTGAGCTGAACGGCCTGGGCCGCCACCGACCGCACGTAGTCGCGAAATGCCCGCGTCGTGGTGGGAAACGACACCTGGCCCTCGTAGGGGAGGCCCTGCAGCACCCGGCCAACCCGCGCCACCTCTCCCACGGCGGCATCGAGGAAGATCCGGTCGATGTCGATGCCGCGCAGCTTCAAGGCGGTCTGCGAAATCTCCTTGGCGAACCGCGCGCGCGCCTGGATGGACGCCTTCTTGCGGGACCGCTCGGCGAGCGACCGGAAGGCTTTGAACTCGGGGAGTTGGTGCCCGATGGCTCTCTCGACGGTGTCCGCCATCCAAGCCGCACCGGGAGCAAACCCGAGGATGGTCTTCCACAGATCCGTCTCCATCGACTCGATTTGCCGCGCCGTCTCGAACTCTTGCTCAGGACGAAGCACATCCAGCTCGGCCATGTCGCGGAAGTACATTCCAAGGAAGCTGGCTGGCTCGTCGTCGCCTCGCGTTTTCCGATCGGTGGCGACCTCCACGTCCTCGGCATCCTCCTCTTCGGGGGCTGCGACGACCTCGTCCTCGCCGGAGGCGACAGGCTCTTCTACAACGGCCACGTCCGCGCCTAGATCGTCGGCGACGACGGCCTCGAAGCCGTCGCCCACGACGCCCTCGAGCTCCAGATCGGCGCCCGGGACCAAGCCAGTGTCATTGGCCGGCGACGAATCCGCGGCCACAGGCTCCGCGACCGAAGTGCGACCCGAACGAGCCGGTTTCCGTTTCACCACGACTCCAACTCCAATCCTTGTCTTCCGCGTTGTTCTTGCTTTTCGTGCTGTATGGTTCATGGGTGTTGGCTTCCTGACGCGCGCGCGATTCCCTCACCCCCTATTACGTACCTCGTCAGGTCGTTATTCCGGGTGAAGGTGAAAACCTTCATGGCGCTGATTATTGATGCCGGAGCAGCTCTGGAGGTGACAACGTATGAACGCGCGGGCCCGACGTTAAGTGACACCACTCAACAAGGTGAGCCAACTAGCAACGCCCGGCGCCACCCAAACGGGAACAGCGCGATGCGTCAGTCGTCGCGGCGTTCGGCGAGGATCAGGAGATTCCGGGAAGCGGCGCCGAAGAAACTACCCGGCGTGTAGACGCTCCCCGAGGCCTCGATCACGCGGAAACCCGCGTTTCGCAGCAGTTTTCCGAGCTCGTGGAGGCTATAGGCGCGCACGGAGATTTCCTGGTCGAGCTGCCGACCGTCCTCGAACACGACAGAGCGGTGCGTGAGGATTCGACTGGTGTTGAAGTTGAACTCCACTTCTTCGAGGACCACGCACCCGTCGCCCTCCCACCAGATCCTCGCCGGAAGGTCGCCCACGATGTAGTCGCGGTTGACCACATCCAACAGGAATCGCCCCCCTGGCTTGAGGGAGCGCGCGATTCCTTCGGCGACCTTCAGGTTCGTCTCCTCGTCGAAGTAGCCGAAGCTGGTCAACATGCAGTAAGCACTGTCGAACTCGCCGTCGAAAGCCAGACTACGCATATCCGAATGAACGAAGTTCACGGCCAGCGCCCGCTTCTGCGATTCGTCGGCGGCGCGAATCAAGAGCGGCAACGACAGGTCCAACCCCGTGACGGCCATGCCCCGCTGAACCAACTCGATTGCATGTCGCCCGTATCCGCAACCCACGTCCAGGATGCGCGAGCCTTTTTCGGCGGCCAGGCTCGCCTCGATGTAGTCGACCTCGCGCAGCGTCTGCTCGGGCGTCATGAACGGCAACGTTCGCAGATAGTTCTCGTCGAAGACCTCTTCGTACCAAGGTTTCGAGCGACGCGGTCGCCGAGGTCTCTCCTCGAGCGCTTCCGGCACCGGCGAATCCCCGGCCGGCGGTTGTTCGAGGACGGTCTTGGCTGCCGCCGGGACCCCGGGGATGGGAATGGGCGGGGGAGAAGCAGGGGCGTGCTCCGGATCGCGAGCGCTGCGCGCAGGCGAAACCAAGGGTGCGTCCACGATATCGATCTCGATACCCGGGTCGGCCGCCAGATCCGAATGGAGCGCCTCCGCCATGTGTGCCAGCGTCTGCGCCAACGGAGACAGGCTCGGCTCGAGCGAGGCGTCGCCCTCGAACGAGGGCGGGCCGGAGCTGGATGTGGGCGGCGGCGCGGCCGCCGTGGCACCCACAATCTCGGCGGGTTCCGGCGCCAGGGGCGCCGTGAACGCGGGGACTTCAGCAGCTCGCTCAGAAGGCGATTGACTTTCTGCGTGATCACCAAGCATCTGCTCGGTCGCCCGGCGTAGGAGGTCATCGACGATCGCCTCGTCACGGGCGACCTGGCCCAGGTCGGGCGTGACCTCTTTCGTGACGGGCAGGGCGCCGAGCGCGGCGAGGCGCATTTCGGCGCCCGCCGATGCGTTCTCGACGATTGGCACCGAACCGTCGGACGGAAGACCGGGCCTGAAATCGGGTATCGCCGCATCCACTGCGGCGTCAAGCTCCGCCTCGGCCGTCTGCGCCGCCGCGAACCCTTCCCGCGACGAACTTTCGCGGGGAAACTCTTCGTCGCCTTGGTGCGGCCCGCGCGCCCGATCCTCGGGCGGCGGAGTGACTGGCGCCACATTGGGCTGCGCTGGTGCGGGGTAGGCCGAGACCTCGGGCTGCGGCGTGGCGCCCATTACCGGGGCCATCGACTCGAAGCTCACGTCCTCGCTCTCCGGTGCGGCCGCGTACGCGTCCCCCCCGGGCCCGGGCGGGAACGTCGGCATCTGCGGCAGCGGCGTCGTCAGCTTGTAAGGCTCCGGCGCGAGCGCGTGCGCAGGCGGGGGAGTCAGATCCACGTCTTCGAGAGCAAGGTGGGACAGCGCGGGTTCGCTCATTTCCGGCGGAGGGGTCAATTCAATTTCGGGTGCCGGCGTCGGCGGCGACGTCAGGAATTCGTCGACTGCCGACATGCCCGAGTCGAGGCCCGCCTCAGCCTCCAGGGGAGGCGGAGTCGGGACGGACTCCCGCGAGGGCTCTGTCGGCTCGACCAAGGTCGAATCGACCGGCGCCTCGAGCGCACGCAGCCCGCGAGGCTGAGTGATGGTGCGCTTGCGCTGGTAGGGCGTCGAGAAGTCGCCGTCGCTGACGACGATCGGGACCCGTCCCGCCCTCCCGTCGTCCACGTCCGCGGGTGGTCCGGATGTTTCGGAATGTGGCTCGGGGGGTTGCAGCGGGTCGTGAGGTTTCAAGCTGTCCTCATCCTTCGATCAGCGCTCTCGACGCTTGCGGGTAACACACGACCGATGGTCTCCCCCATCCTCGTCGTCGCTCCTGGCGTGAAGGGCAAGAGATCGACCCGTCCTGGCTCGAACACGACGATCGTCGTCGAGCCCAGATGAAAGGTGGCGAGCTCGCCGCCCTTCGAGACGCGTGGCCGCGTCTCGAAGTCCCTGTGCCTGCTCTTGGCTCTCAAGAAGGATCGGTCGTGTGTCGCCACGTCGGCGTCGTAGGCCGCGGTGATGTGACCGACGCCCACCGCGGCCACCATCACCACGGCGCACAACCCCGCAGCGCCTTCGATGAACGTGACGAAGCGTTCATTTTGGATGAACAAGCCCGGCTCGCGAAGCACGCTCTTCGCGTTCACGGGGAAAAGGGTCCCCGGAATGTGCCTCCAGCCGGTTATCTCGCCGTCAATCGGCGCGTGGACGCGGTGATAATCCTTGGGCGACAGGTAGGTGATGAGGTAGGCGCCTGCCTCCAACCGGCCCGCGATGGCGGTGTCGGCCAGCAGTTCGTCGAGGTCGAAGAGAACTCCCTTGGCCTGAAGGAGGTGCCCGTCGACCGCGAGGCCACTCTCGACCACCGTTCCATCAGCCGGCGAGGCGACGGCATCGAGGCTCGATTCGAGCGGCCGGCAGCTGGCTGCAAGCCGGCGCGTGAAATAGTCGTCGACGCGAGTGTAGTCATCGAAGGGCTTCTCCGCCTCGCGGGTGTCGATCCCGTACAGCCGCGCGAACCGCGTGAGCACCGCGGCGCGAAGCGCGGTCGGTATGCCCAACCCGGCGGCCCAACCGATGGCCCCGGTCAGGGCACGTTTCGGAGCCACCCGCCAAGCCGTCCTTGCGACGCGATCACTTAGAGGCAGAGATCTCATGCGAACCGCGGCGCTCCGCGGGCCGTCATCCTATTCGCTTCGGAATTGTCCGTCAAAACGCCCATTCGCCCGCAGGCGCACGCGATCGTCCGGGGTCAAAGGGCGTTCAACCCCACAGCGCGGAATGGGAACATACGCTCGCGGGAGGCCTGACGCGCCTGAGGCCCGACGTCCGAGGCCGTCCGAGGCCGTCCGAGGCCGTCCGAGGCCTCTGGACCAACCGGCATGGCGGGGCCAGCTAACTGCTAGAGGGCGTCTTCGCCGCGCTCGCCGGTTCGAATCCGGATCGCCTCGTCAACTGGCGTCACGAAGATCTTGCCGTCTCCAATGCGACCGGTGCGGGCGACAGCGAGGATGGCCTCCACCACGTCGCGAACGATCTCGTCCTTCACCACGATCTCGATCCGGACCTTGGGAACGAAGTCCACCACGTAAGCCGAACCGCGGTACACCTCTTTCTTGCCGCCGGTGCGTCCAAACCCCTTGACCTCGTAAACGGTCATGCCCTGGACGCCAATCTCGCGCAGGCGGTCCTTCACATCGTCCAGCTTGAACGGCTTGATGATGGCTTCGATTTTTTTCATGAGCTGACCCTCACGCTACCGTTGAGTTGTTTCGGACACATTTCGCACTCGTTAAATGTTCGTAACCGTGGATCATACTTCAACTAATCGAAATTGTTTTGATTTCTCTCGTCCCATTTCGCATTGCTGCATCCTCAAATCGGGCGCAGCGCGCCAATCAGCTCCCGGACGTCGCTCACACCTTCCGCGGAAAGCGCCGCCCCAAGCTCGCGCGCGACGCGGCCGGCGGTGTCGGGATCGGCGAAGCTTTGGGTGCCGATCTGCACGGTGGATGCCCCCGCGAGCAGGAACTCGATGACGTCGGTCGCGGTCTGGATGCCGCCAATCCCGGAGATCGGCAAGGGGATTCCTGCCCGATGCACCTGATGCACCATGCGCAATGCAATGGGCTTGATGGCCGGTCCCGACAGTCCGCCGAAGGTGGTGGCGATCTTCGGCCGCCGCGTCTTCACGTCGATCGCCATGCCCGTGATGGTGTTGATGATCGAGAGACCATCGGCGCCGCCCTCCGCGCATGCCCTCGCCAGCGCCACGATGTCGGACGTGTTCGGGGTGAGCTTGATCCACAACGGCTTCTTCACCACGGGACGGCAGGCGCGGACCAGATCGGCGAGAACGCGCGGATCCGTTCCGAACTCGATGCCGCCGGCCTTGATGTTCGGGCAGGACACGTTCATCTCCAGCGCGTCCACGCCCTCCATCTTCGCCAGCGCCTCCCCACACCCCACATAGTCGTCGAAGGTGACCCCGAAGAAGTTCACGATGACGCGCGTGCCGGCGGTCCGCAGATAGGGCAGCTTCTCCGACCGGAATCCCTCCACGCCGACGTTCTCGAGGCCGATCGAGTTCAGCATCCCGGCCGCGGTTTCGCAGATGCGGGGGGTCGAGTTCCCGAACCGGGGAAGCGGCGAAATACCTTTCGTCACCAGGCCACCTATCGCCGTCAGGTCAGTCAGTGATTCAAACTCGCGGCCGTAGCCGAACGTTCCGGATGCCGTCAGGATAGGGTTCTTGAAGGCCACCCCCCCCGTCGTGATGGCCATCGTGGTCGCGGCCGCGGGCGCCGTCATGTCGGACAAGCCGCTGGGGCCTGAGGTGACGAACCCACATCGAGGACGTCCGCAGCATCGAAGACGGGACCGTCCTTGCAAACATATCGAAACGGCCTGGACCGCGCGGGCACCGCACAACCGAGACAGACGCCGATGCCACAGGCCATCTGCTCCTCGACGGAAATGAAGCAAGGAACGCCGGCGGCCCGCGCGATCCGCGCCACGGCCCACAGCATCGGATTTGGACCACACGCCAGGATCCTCAACGGCTTCCCGGCGTGGACCAAAAGCCGTGCCTCGAGCTCGGCTGTCACGCGACCGTGGCGGCCCTTGGTTCCGTCTTCGGTCGTCAGAAAGAGCCCGACCCCGAACGCCCGGATCTCCTCGAGCAGGACGAGGTCAGGGGTCCCGCGGCCCCCATAGAGGAGCTCGCTCGCGCCCGCACGGCCGAGGCGCGCGGCCAGGGCCGCCTGCATGAAGACCGGGGGAATCCCTACCCCTCCGCCCACCAGGAGGTCGGTAAAGTCAGCCGACGGCCCCGGGAAAGAGGTTCCGAGCGGCCCCAGAACGGAGATGCGCTCCCCCAGCCCCGCCCTTTCCAGGAGGGCGGTGCCGCGTCCCACGGTCTTGGCCAAAATGGCCGCCTCGCCGTCCGAGCCCACGGACAGCAGGGAGAAGGCCCTCGGCAGCAGGGGATCGCGCTCCCAGTCGCCCCGCAACATGACGAACTGCCCCGGGCGACTGTCCGCGAGCGCATGGCACCCGGCGAGCGACAGTCGAAAATACCCGCCCCCCAGACTCTGATTTTGCGCGACCCGGGCCTCGAAATAACGCATTTTGGCTCGGAAATCGCTTCTAGCCGAAACGGTGGTCTGGGTCGAGGCGATTTCGCATTAATGTTGCGGGCCTAGAGTTCCTGTGTTACTAGCCGACCATAGGGACCTGAATGGATTTCATGTTCGAAGACGAGGTCGACGAGGTCGGCTCGGATGTCGAAGCCTACTGCCCCAAGTGCAAGGCTGACACCACGCACGTCGTGATCTCGAAGTACGAAGACGAGATTCGTCGCGTGCAGTGTAATCCGTGCGGAGACGTACACTCCTTCCGAAAGCCACGGGGCGAAGTGGAGGATGACGTCCCCGAACCGATCGCGGCGAAGAAGCGGGCGCTGCTGAAGAAGATGACCTGGGACGAGTTCTTCGCGAAGCACAGCGAAAAGAACGGTAAGCCTTACGAATTTCGGGAGGCCTACTCGGAAAACGCCATCGTGACCCACCCCAAGTTCGGACGCGGCTTCGTGTCCGAGGTCATGTCCGACAGCAAGGTGGAGATCACGTTCAAGGACGCCCGACGCGTGCTGGTGCACAACCGGAAGGACATGCCCGGGCTGCCGCTGGCGGCCGAAGGCGATGGAATTCCATCGAAGGGCGCGAAGGCCAAGGCCGTCAAGAACAAGGCCGCCAAGGAGGACAAGTCCGCGGCGGCCGCGGCCAAGGCGGTGCAGGCTCCCAAGCCGGCGGCGCCGGTGGTGACGGACAAGCGCGCGGTCGGAAAGAAGCTGGCCCCGGTGCCCGTCGGCCCGCCGAAGGTGGCCGCCGCCAAGGCGCCTCCGCCAGCCCCCGCCGTGGCGCCGTCCAAGGCCGCCAAGCCGGCCAAGGCGGCCGTACCGGCTCCGAAGTCGACCAAGGCGGCGGCGACTCCGAAGCCGGCTGCGACACCAAAGGCCGCGAAGCAGGCCCCCAAGCCGCCTACCAAGGCGAGCGCAAAGCCGGCGAAGCCCGACCCGAAGGCCAAGAAGAAGAAACGCTAGCGGCCTGTGGACGTCAGGGTCTGAGGATCAGGACGTAGATGTCGTAGAGCGCGTGCGTGTAGGCGGCCACGGCGAAGCCGCGGAACCAGAACAGCAGGCCGAAGAATACCCCGGCCAACATCCGGAAGGTGAACACCCCGAGGTGGAGCGGATCGCCGTAAGGCGGGATGTGGTGCGCCGCGGAGAACAAGAACGACGACACGCCCAAGGCCACCACGAGCGCGAAGAAGTGGCGCATGCCGATCACGCGCTCGCAGAGCGCCGCGACCGCGCCGAGGATGCCGAGGCGAAAGGTCGTCTCCTCCCAGAACCCGGCGCCGAGCGACATGACGACGCGCCCGACCAGCCCTTGCTCCCCGATCAGCGCGCCGGCGGCGAGGCGCGGGTTGATCCCGAACACCCGGGTCATGACGAGCACGATGAGCGACCCCATCGTCAACGCGTAGATGGCGCTCTCCAGCAGGACCGGCACGAACCTCGCCAGATGGACTTGCTGGCGTCGCCTGAGGACCACGACCGCGACGGCAAAGACGAGCGCCACGAGGGCCGTGTATCCGAGGTATGCCGATCGCGACAGTCCCACGTTTTGAAACAAGAATCGGGTCAGGAAGTCGGCGCCGTTGATGAGCGGATAAATGAGCACGACCCCGATCTGGTAGAGCAGCAACAGCGGGAACACCAGCACGATGCTGGTCAAGAGATCGCGAGAGTCCTTCTTGTTTCGCGCCATGCGGAGATCCGTATCGTATCAGCCGTTCGCGCGCGCGGTCATCGCCCGCGGAAGAACGACCGGGCTGCCGCGGTCTTGTGCGCGCCGGCGGCAGGGGTCGCCGCCGCGCGCTTGTCGGCGGGAAGCCTGGCCTCGACGCGGCTGGTGGCGTCCGCCAGCTCGACCTTCATGCATGAGATGGCGGGCTCCGCCGCGAACAATCCCTCGCGCTGGCGCTGCGCGCGGAGAACAGGCAGCGCCCGCACGTCCTCGGCCTTCCCGAGGGCGACCACGAGCGGCTTCTTCTCCTCGCACGTCGCCGCACGCCTCAGCTCGGCGATGTGGAGGGCGACGATGTCGACGCGGCTCCCCTCCCCCAGCTCGTCGAGCGCGCGCGCCGCGCGCTGGCGGCGGCGCAGGTCCCCGTTGCCGTTGGCCACCTTTGCCAGCAACTCGGCGGCCGGACGGCCCACCTTCTCGACGGCCACGTCGAGCGCGGCGTCGGCCACCTTCGCCTCGCCGAGCGCGACGCCGAGGTGCTCGAGCAGCACCTGATCGCCGCGGAACCCGGGGTCGAGCCCGATGGCCTCCCGGTAGTCGGCGATGGCCTCGGCGTGGTGGTCGTCGGCGAAGGCCAGGCGGCCGAGGAGGTAGCGGATGCGCGCGTCGCGCGGGTGCTCGGCCTCGAGCTGTTCGAGAGACACCCGCGCCTTGACGATCTCACCCGAGACGAGCAGTCCTTCGACGACGCGAAGCTGCGCCGCCAGCTCGGCCGGCGGGGGCGTGGGCCGAGGGACGCGCCCGGTGGCGACGGTCTTCGCCGGAGGAGCGCGGTGAGTGAGGAGCGCCCCACCCCCCGCCACGAGCACGACGAGCGCGGCCGCCGACACCGCGCGCCGCCTCCAGGGAGCCGCCGCGGGCGCACCGGCCCGGCCGCCTGGCGCGGGCCGATCGGAGCCCGACGGCTCCGTGCCGCCAGCGAGTGCAGGGGACGAGGTGCCCGCCACGCCGGGGACCCGAGGAACGTCCCGGCCTTGCGCCTCCGCCTCGTCCAGCGCGGTCAAGAAGGCGGAGGCGGTCGCGAAGCGGTTCTCGCGCTCCTTCTCCAGCGCCTGCATCACCACCTCCTCGAACGCGGACGCCACGTCGACGGCGGGATTCGCGGCGCGCAGGCGGGGGACCGGATGCGAAAGGTGCATCGAGATGATGCGAATCTTGTCGTCGGATTCGAACGGGCGCCGCCCGGTCAGCATCTCGAAGAGGATGACGCCCGCCGCGTAGAGGTCCGCGCGCGCGTCGATTTTGTCGCCGAGGGCCTGCTCCGGCGACAGGTACTCGGGCGTGCCGAAGACGACCCCGGCCTGGGTGAGGGCCTCTCGGCCGGGCTCGGGCTCCGTGACCTTCGCGATGCCGAAATCGAGGATCTTCACGAAGTCGTGCTGGCCCTCGCGATCGATGAGCATGATGTTGTCGGGCTTGAGATCGCGATGCACGATGCCGGCGGTGTGGGCGCGGTTGAGCGCCGCCAGCATCTGCCGCAGGATGCTGACGGCGCGGTCGACGGCGAGCGGGCCCTCGCGAATCAGCGACGTCAGCGACCGCCCGTCGAGGTACTCCATGACGAGGAAGAGCAGCCCGGCGGGCGTGCGGCCGAAGTCGGTGACGTTTATGATGTGGGGGTGCGCCAGGCGGCTCGCGGACTCCGCCTCGCGCTCGAAGCGACGAACGAACTCGTCCTTGCCTCCGAACTCGGGGAGCAACACCTTCACCGCGAGATCGCTCTTCAACGTGATGTGCTGGGCGCGGTAGACGGCCCCCATGCCTCCCACCCCGATGCGCGAGACCACGCGGTACCGATCACCGAGGACGGTTCCGAGCAGGGGATCGGCGAGCAGCGTCCCGCAGCGCGGGCAGAACTGCAGACCGGAAGGTGCCTCGAGGGCGCAGGACGGGCAGCTCGGCATCGCGGGACTGGGAGTCTAACCGCGGTCGAGGGGCGCGGTCATGGATCGTCGAGCGCGAGCCGGCGGCGACCCCCCGCCTCCCCGGAGCGGCTGGTGGCGGGAACGGGAATGGTCCTCGGGCGCACCACCGCGAGCACCTCGCGCTTCGGCTGCAGGATGCGCCGGGCGACGCGCATCACGTCGTCCGCGTTGATCTTCGCCAGATCCTCGAGATCCCGCCGCGGCGAGCGTGCTCCGTCCGCCAGCGCTGCGCCCATCGCGAGCGCGAGCGCCACGGCCCCGCGCCGCTCGAAGGCCACGCCCCGCCGCGCGATCAAGGTCCGTCGCGCAGCGGCCACTTCGTCGGGCGTCACGCCGGCCTCCAGCAGGCGGGTCAATTCACCACGCACGGCCGCCACCGCGGTGTCGAGCAGGTCGGGCCGAACCACGACCCGCACGGAGAACGTCCCGCCGTCGACCCCCACCGTCGAGCGCGCTTCGATGGCCTCGACGAGGCTCCGTCCGTCCCGCAGGGCGGGGAGACGCCGGTCGGACTTGTCGAGGACCTGTGCCAGCACGTCCAGCGCCAAGCGATCGGGATCGGCGAGGGCCACGCCGGGAAATCCGAGCACCAGCCTCGCCTGCCCCGGCGTGCCGAGGCGGACGAGCTCGCGGGGCCTGGGATCGGCGAGCGTCCCGGGTTGCGCTGGGGTAATCGCGGCCCCAGAGGTCGTGGAGGCGGCCGCGTTGATTCCCTGCGGAGATGCCGGGGGAGGCGCCGGACGTGTGGCCGGGCAATCAGCAAACAGCGTCTGGAGCCGCGCGGCCACACGGTCCGCGTCGACGGCGCCAACGATGGCCACCGTCAACCCGGCGGGGCCGTACGCCGCCCGGAAGAAGTCGAGCACGCGCCGGCGGGTCAGCGCAGCAACCGACTCCGACGTTCCCAGCAGATCGGCGTGGTAGGGACGCCCGGCGAACACCGCCTCCTCGAACAGGCGGCGCGCCACGCTCGCGGCGTCGTCGTCGCGCAGCCGAATCGCGTCGAGCAAGACCCGGCGATCCTGCTCCACATCCTCCTCGGCGAACCGCGGGTTCCGCAGGCAATCGACCACCAGGTCGAGCCCCTGCTCCCATCGCGACGCCAAGAACTCGCCGCGCACGCCGAGCACATCGAGGCCCGCGAAGCCCTGGAGGTGCCCTCCGACCGCCCCGAGATCGGCCGCCAGGCGCTCGGCCGTGCGGGTCTTCGTGCCCCGGAGCAAGAGGCGGGCAATCAGCGAGGCGGCCCCGGTCAGGTGCCCATCCTCGATTCGCGCGCCGCCCGACCACAACGCACGAATCGAGACTTGCTCGGCGGCGTCGTCGGGCAGGATCAAGAGGCGGACTCCGGAGGGCAAGACATAGGTGACGACGTTGCGCACGTCGTCGCCTCGCTCCGCCTTCGCCGTGGACCTGGTGGCGCGGGCGGACGCGCTGGCGACGGCCGCGCGGAGTCGGTCACGCAGACGCGCCAGGCGGTCGTCGTTCTTCGCTCCGCGATCGGACGGCAAGGTCGCCGCCACGCTGAGGTTCTCCGCACGAAAGCAGCGCGCCGCGACCGCCCTCACGTTGGGCCCAGCGACCTCGCGAAGGCGTTGCAGATGCGTCGCCTCGAGATCGGGATCACCGGCCACGGTCGCATAGAGGCCAAGGCGGCGCGCGTAGCCCTCCACGCTGGCGTTTTGCGCGACCTCCTCTCGTTCGACGAGGGTCCGGGCGCGGGCCAGCTCGTCGGTGGTGGGGCCCTCGCTCGCCAACCGCCCGACCTCGTCGAGGATCGCCGTCGTCGAATCCTCCACCGCGCCAGCGGTCAGGGTCGCCCCGGCCACCAGGACCCCTCCGTCCCGCGAGGCGAACAGGAACGCACGGGTCTCGCGCGCAAGTTGCCGGTTGCGGACCAGCTCGTCGTCGAGCCTTGCCCGTTGACCGCCGCCGAGGATCGCGGCCAGGATCTCGAGCGCGGCCCGATCCTCGCCGCGAAAATCGTCGGTCTTCCAGGCGAGCGCGAGCTCCGTCTCGGGCAGGTCGGCCGAGGCCACGGCGACGCGTGGGGCCGTTTGACGAGGTTCGCGCTCTCGCGGCGAGGGCGCCCCCGCCGTCCGCCAGCCAGCGAACAGGGCGGCGGCCTGTTCGCGAACGACCGCGGCGTCGAAGTCTCCGACGATGACCAAGGTGGCGTTGCCCGCGCCGTACGCGCGCTCGTAGAACGCCAGCAGCGCGGTTTGCGTCAGCGCGCCGAGCGAGGCCTCCGTGCCCAGCAACGGCCGCCGGTAAGGGTGGGCGGTGAATGCCGTGGCCAGCGCCGCCGCCGTCCCCGCGCGGGGCGGATCGCGGCGCGCGGCTTGAAGGTCCGCGCGGGCCTCGTCGCGCGCCGCCTCGAAATCCGCGGGACCGAGCGACGGCCGCGTGATGAGCTCGGCGAGCGCGCGCAGCGCGCCGGTGAGGAGCGGCGTCGCGGTCAACGTCTGCACGACCGTCTCGTCGTAGCTGGTCCACGCGGCCCATCGGCTCTCGGCTGGCGGCCTTCCGGCGGACCCGCGCGCGGACCGGGCCAGCAGGTGCTGCATGACGTTGGCGGCGCCTTCGAGTCCGGGCGGATCGTCCGCGGTCCCGGTGCCGAGCCAGAGCTGCAGCGCCACCACGGGCGCGGCGTGGTTCTCCTCGAGGACGACGCGGAGCCCGCTGGCGAGGGCTCCCACCGAGCGGGTGCCCCGGCCGCTCGGTCGAGGGGATTCGTCCACCCCGCCCGCGGTGCCTACGCGCGCCGGCCCGCCCTTCAAGGGGCGGCACCCCGTCGCGAACGCGGCGGCCAGCAAGCAAACGGGGATGACCGACGCCGATCTCACGAACAGCCACGAATCTAACACAGCCCGCGGCGGACCCCCGGCGGCGGGAGTACCCTGTCGCCACGAAAATGGCGTCGCTTCAGCTCGAGGTAGGTTCGTTTGGTCGCTGCGTGGGCACGCGCCGACGCGCCTTCCTGGCCCGCGTCGCCGGGTCCTTGCTCGTCTCGGTCCTCTGGGCCGTCGCGCTCGGGATTGCCTACCCCCGGACGGCCGTCGCCCGCGCCATCCGGCCGCTCTTCGAGCCCACGGACCTGGAGCTCGAGGAGACGGGCGTCACCGAGATCGATCTCCAGATCGGCGCCGTCCGCAGCCAGGGGCCGTGGCGGGCCGTGCTGCCGGACTTCGAGCTCGACGTGGGTTTTCTCCCCTGGCTCGAGCTCGATCTCGACGGGGCGTACGCCATCGAGGGGCCGTCGACGGGACCGTTCTCGTTCGATCACGCGGCCCCGGACAGCTTGTGGCCTTCGCTGAAGGTTGGCGTGTACGACGACCATGACGGGGTGACGGGGCGGGCGGGCGCGTTCGGCTTCCAGGTGGGACCGAAGCTGCCGGTGGCCGCGGGCGCGCACGGCGTCGGCGTGGAGTCGCTGCTGTTGTTCGGCTACGTCGTGCGCCAGCTTCACCTGGTGCTGAATACCGGAGGCTTCGTCGACCCGTCGCCCGACACGATGTCGGGGCGGCCCATCGGAATCGAGCTGGGTCTCGACATGGAGCTCGACCTCGGCGACACCAATCGCTTCTCGTTGACCGGCGAAGTCTCGGGGGTGGCGTTCATGTCGAGCGATCCCAACCAGCTGCTCGCGACATCGGGGTTCACCTGGTCGGTGACGAAATCACTGGATCTGTCGATCGTCGGACTGTGGGGATTCCTCGCGGGCAGTGATCGCTACGGCGTGCTCCTGGGCGTGTCGCCCAAGTTCCGGTTCCTGCGCGCTGCCGGCCCAGGGCCCGGCAACGGCCCGTGAACGAGGGGCTGGCCGCTCGCTCAGCGCGCCTGCAGGGCGCGGATGCGGCGGAACAGGCGGTCGGGGACGCGGCGCACGACGCCCATGATGAACCACCAGAACCACGGGACGTAGGCCTCGGTGCGGCCGGCATCGACGGCGCGCACGATGGCGGACGCGACGCCGGGGGGGCGGGCAAACAGAAACGTCTTCTCGTGATCGACCGTCATGGGCGTGTCGACCGGACCAAGCTTGATCATGTGGACGCCGACGCCGCGCCCGCCGAGCCGCGCGCGGACCCCTTGCAGGTAGACGTTGAGGGCACCCTTGGCCGCGCCGTAGGTGTAGTTGCGCGGGCGGCCGCGCTCGCCGGCCACCGATCCCAGCACCACCAGATGACCGGCCCCGCCCGACTCGAAGTGGTTCGCGAGCGGAATCACCAGCGCGACGACCGACAGCAGGTTCGTGTCGAAGATCTGGCGCGCCTCCGAGGCGTCGCGCTCGCTCGCGCGCTGGTCGCCGAGCAGCCCCTGTGCGATGAGCGCGACGTCGAGTCCCCCCAACGTGGCCACGGCCTGCTGTACGAGCTCTTCGCTGTTCGCCGTCTCCGTCAGATCCGCGACCCGTGAGCCCACGCACGCGGCGCCGAGCTCCGCCACGAGCGTGCCGAGCTTGGTCGGGTTGCGTCCGACCAGATAAAGAAGGGCCCCACGTCCCGCGTAGGCGCGCGCGACCTCCACGGCGATCGCGGAGGTCGCGCCAAAAATGGCCACACGTTCTCGCATCGAGGGCGCGAGCGTAGCATCCCGCGACGGCGCGGCGGCCCTGCCGATCGGCACGGACCAAGCAACACCTGCGGGCACGGCTGGCGGCGGACACTGGCGGAGAGAGGTCCGATTTTGCTTAAATGGCACGTTCCTTAGCGATATCGACAGAAATTCTGGCGACGGCCGATTGTATCGAGAGGGGTTCTTAAACTTGCTTGAGCGTAGGGTACCGGGAATGCGGGCGCGGGGACGTGTCGTGGCGGTGGCATGCGCGCTCGCGGGACTGGCGACGCTCGCCGCATGCGACGACGGAATCCTCGGGAGGGCCCCGCAAGCTGCGGGCTGGAGCGACGGCGTTCGCCTCGCGGAGGCGGTGGATCTCGATCCCGATCCCCGCACGATCGAGATCAACCTCGAGGCCAGGCCGACCGACCTGAATATCGTAGGCAACCTGGCCGGCGGTGGCCTGGACGGCGCGAGCGATCCCGGCGACCTGACGACCCCCGTCTGGAGCTACAACGGCACGACGCCGGGGCCGCTGATTCGCGCCAGCGTCGGCGACCGGCTGGTGGTGCATTTCCTGAATGGGCTGCCGGAGGACACCTCCGTGCACTGGCACGGCATTCGCCTTCCCGCGGACATGGACGGCGTGCCCGGTCACACGCAGCCGCCCGTGCCGCCGGGAGGGACGTTCGACTATTCGTTCGTCCTGCCCGACGCCGGACTGTTCTGGTACCACCCGCACTCTGATGCCGCGGCGCAGGTCGGCTACGGCCTCTATGGGCCCTTGCTGGTCGAGGACCCCGCAGACCGGGGCCAGCTCGGCGACGAGGTGGTGCTCGTGCTGTCGGACATGGGAATCAACGAGGACGGGTCGCTCGCCCCGCCAACCGACTACAGCGACACGCGGGCCGCACTGATGGGGCAAGAGGGCAACACGCTGCTCGTCAACGGCCGGGTGCGACCCACGCTGGGCGCGCGGTCCGGCCTCCGCCAGCGCTGGCGCATCGTGAACGCCGCGAAGAGCCGGTATTTCCAGCTCTCACTCGCCGGCCACCAGTTCACGCGCATCGGCGGCGACGGAGGCTTCTTGCAGGCGCCCGAGGCGCCGGCGGACACTATCCTGATCATCCCGGCCGGTCGCGCCGACGTGCTGGTCACGCCGGTCGGCGCCCCGGGAGACGTCCTGGCGGTGCACGCCGTACCGTACGATCGCGGCTTCGGGACGACCTGGGACGGCGGCGAACAGGAGCTCTTCTACGTGAAGCTCTCGGACGCCGCGGCGACGACGGACCGCCCCGTTCCCGCCAAGCTACGAACCATCGTACCGATCGACACCACCGCCGCCATCCCGCGCAGCATCTCGCTCACCATCGACGCGTCGAGCGGGAAAGTCGTCATGGGGATCAACGGCGTCCCCGCGTGGCTGGCTCCCCCGCTGCCGGCGGCGGCCAACACCACCGAGCTGTGGACGATCACGAACACCGTGTCGTTCGACCACCCCTTCCACCTTCACGGCTTCTTCTTCCAGCCGCTCGACCCGGCGGGCGGTCCCCTGCCCTCCCCCGAATGGAAGGACACCGTGAACATCCCGGCGCTGTCGACGGTGAAGTTCGCCGTCCACTACGACGACCGGCTTGGCATGTGGATGTTCCACTGCCACATCCTCGACCACGCCGAAGACGGCATGATGGGGATGCTGCTGCTCGAATAGGGGGAACGGGCCGGCAGTCCCGCCAGCCCGACGCTCGCGGGATCATCGCGCGAAAGCGTCGTTGACATCGCCCCACTCTCCTGGCAGAACCTGCCCCCACCACGGGGCGTGGCGCAGTCTGGTAGCGCGTTCGGTTCGGGACCGAAAGGTCGGAGGTTCAAATCCTCTCGCCCCGACAACTGTAAGTCCGCGCGGATCCTTTCCAAGGGCTCCGCGTCGGGTGGCCGCCGTGCGGCCCTTTTCGGGTTTGGGTAGTAACCGGGTAGTAAATGGAGCCGCGAGGCGCGCTTCATCGCGCGTGACGGCGAGTAGCGGCGACTCCTTGGCGCCACTCGCCGCGACCTCGCTCTGGGTGCCGGCGTCCTCCGCCGGAGCGGGCCCGAAGCTGAGCCGCTCGATCTCCTTCTTGAGGTAGCCGGGCGACAAGTGCCCATAGACCTCGGTCGTGAGCCGAGGATCCTGGTGGCGCATGATCCGCTGCACGGCGGCCAGATCGGCCCCGTTCATCAGGAGCAGCGAGGCGGTCGTGTGGCGAAGGTGATGGAATCGGATCTTCCTCACCTGGCCCACGGGGAAGAGCTTGAACGTGCATACCGGGCACCGCCGCAGGTTCGCGTCCGGGGCAGCCTCGTGGTGCCCGCAGCCGTGGCGGCGGCATTTGTGGATGTACCCGGTCACGAGACCGGCGCGGCGCATCGCCCGTCGTAAGACGTGCTCGAGCGCCGTGTGCTTCGGGAGCATGTCCCCCTGCTCGCCCGGGAAGACGAGCTCCGATGGTGACGCCGCGATCGCGCGCCGCAGGTACGTGACAAGCTCGCTGTTGATCGGGATCGCCTCGACCCGACCGCCCTTCGGGATGTCGCGCTCGTGCGAGCGGCTTACGAGAATCAGCCCCGACGAGAAATCGACGTCGGGCTTCTGGAGCCCGAACAGCTCGCCCTTCCGCATGCCGGTGTAGATGGCCGTTGCGAACAGCGGCTTCCACTTCGGCCTCAGCGACGCGAGGAGCGGCGGCACCTCGTGCGGGCGCAGGTAGTCGGGTAGGCGCTTGACCACCTTCCGCTTCGGCACGTCCGCGACCGGATTCGGGCGAGGGAATCTCTCCATCCGACGGGCCATCGTGAACGCGCGGCTGAGATAGCCTCGAAGGTGGTTCACGCTTCGCGCGCTCAGCACGCGCTCCTTCTCGGTCAGAAAGAGATCGATCTTCCCCGATGTCACTTCCGCCACGCGGATCTGCCCGAGCGCCGAGCCGATGATGTGCTTCCTGATGCTCGACGCGCCTGTGTCGGATGCCGCCTGCGAAAGGAAGGTCCTGATCCACCACTCCATGAGCTCGTCGACCGAGCCGCCGCCATCATCGAGATCTTTGGGCTCGCTGCCGAACCGCTGGCGCTCGTAGCGCCGCTCCATGTCGACGGCGAGCCGCTTCGCCTCCGTCTTCGTCTTGGCCGACGAAGCGACACACCGCCGCCGGCCCAGCGCATCGATGACCTGCAGGTACCAGGTATCGCGCTTGAGGTAGGCCGACGCCATGGCTAAGCCCTCCCCGCGTCGGCGTGCAAGTCGTGGCCTCGAATGGCCATCACGAAGATCAGCATCGCGCATCTACCTCCACAGTCAACACTTCTTTCTCGACGGAGCTGCCGAAAAAGCGAGCCCCCTAGGCGGCTGAATATCGCCTCGGGCGAGGGCCCGGACCGTGTTCGAATCGAACCGGAGAAGCCCTCCCACGCGGACGCACGGGAGCTGCCCCGCCTCCGCGCGATGGTAGACCCACGAACGGCTGACCTTCAGGTACTTGGCGACGTCATTCGCGTCCCAGAGCCGATCGTCATGTGCTATCGGCGGCGGCGGGGCGGGCGTCTTGCTCGGTGGCGCGAAGACGCCGGTGGTCGCGTCCTCGTCGACGAATTGATTGTGATTCCTCATGGTCCTTCCCCATTGCTCTTGGTGCCGCCGGCCGGCAGGGGCCAGCGCGCTATTGTTCTTCCTCGCTCGGACTGGACCGTGCACCAGCCATCGCGCGACACCATCCCGCGGCCTGTACACCGGGCCACCTCGCTCAAGCCTCCCGCCTTTGCCAAGGCGAACGCGAGCTGCCCTTCGGGCGTGTTCGCCCAGGACGATGCTGCGACC
>Ga0265318_10000034_pt1 | contig 143153 bp, 126 predicted proteins | sample 4821metaG_FD_192431 | JGI IMG/M metagenome (GOLD analysis project Ga0265318, IMG submission 192431) | Rhizosphere microbial communities from Carex aquatilis grown in University of Washington, Seatle, WA, United States - 4-8-21 metaG | ecosystem: Host-associated > Plants > Roots > Rhizosphere...
GGGCCGACAGGCTGGCGGTCTCGGCCTTGCCAATCACACCCACCAGGCAGTCGAAGAGGCGCGATTGTTTGACGGGCTTGCTGAGCGCGGCGTCGATGCCGGCGGCTTGCAGCGCCCGGTCGGCGCGAGCATGACCGAGCGGAGTCAACGCAATCAGCCGCGTTTTGGCGATGGCGGGATCGGCCTTGATCGCATGGGCGAGGGTGAGGCCGTCCATCTCGGGCATCTCGACGTCGAGCAGCGCGATGTCGTAGGGACGGCCTTCAGCCGCGGCGGCCCGGAGCACGCGCAGGGCTTCATGCCCGCTGGCGGCGCTGCCCTTCTGGAGTTTCCAGGCGAAGATCTGATGGCGCAAAATCTGCCGGCTGCTCGCGTTGTCATCGACGACGAGCACGCGCAGGTTCGACCAGCCGTCGGGTTCGCCCGCGAGTTTCGGCGGGTTGCCGGCGGGCTTGGCAAATTGGCCGGTGAACCAAAACGTCGAGCCTTTGCCGGGCTCGCTTTCGACTCCGATCTGGCCGTCCATCATGACGACGAGTTGCTTCGATATCGCGAGACCGAGGCCGGTGCCGCCATGTTTCCTTGTGGCCGAGCTGTCGGCCTGCGCGAAGGCTTGGAACAAAGTGGCCTGCACTGCGGGCGAAATGCCCACGCCCGAGTCGCTGATCTCGAAGCGGATCGCCAAGCGGTTTTCCGCTTCGGTCTGCTGGCGGACGCGGACCACGACCTCGCCACCGTCGGTGAACTTGAGCGCGTTGCCGACCAGATTGATGAGCACCTGCCGGAGCCGGCCCGGATCGCCGCGGAGGAGGCGGGGCACGTCGGGCAGCATGGCCATGACGAGTTCGGTGCCCTTCCCTTGCGCGCGCGCGGCGAGCATGTCGAGCGTGCTCTCGATCGTCTCCATCAGATCGAAGTCGAGCGTCTCCAAGGTGAGCCTGCCCGCCTCGATCCGGGAGAAATCGAGCACATCGTTGATCACGGTGAGCAGGCTGTCGGCGCTGGAAAGAATGGTCTCGGCGTAATCGCGCTGCACGGGGCCGAGGTCGAGGTCGAGCAGGAGCCCGGTCATGCCGACCACGCCGTTGATGGGGGTGCGGATCTCATGGCTCATGTTGGCGAGGAACTCGCTCTTGGCTTTGGCCGCGGCCTCGGCGGCCTCCTTGGCGACGCGCAGCTCGCGCGTGCGCTCCTCGACGAGCCGCTCGAGATTCTCGAGCTGCGATCTCGCCTGCCGCGCGAGATGCCATTTTTCGGTGAGCGCGGTCGCGAGCTGCAGGGCTTCGACATTGTCGAAGGGTTTTTTGAGGATGACGAGTTTGTCCGACTGGCCGAGTTTTTCGCCCATCTCGTCCCACGAGTAGTCCGAATATGCGGTGCAGATCACGATCTGCATATCGGGATCGATTTCCCAAATGCGGGCGGTGGTTTCGATGCCGTCCCACCCCGGCGGCATGCGGACGTCCATGAACGCCATCGCGTAAGGCCGGCCCTCGGCGACGGCGCGGCGCGCCATCTCGAAGCCGTCCTTGCCCTGATAGGCCGAATCCAACTCGAAGCGCACGGTCTGGCGCACGGCATCCGGCGCACCGAAAAGGGCCTCTTCGACGGCACGGGCCTGGTCGTGGGACCGTTCGCCGGCGAGGATTTTTTGAAAATCTTCGTGAATGGAACGATTGTCGTCAACGACGAGGATGCGGAGATTTTTTTCAGCGGACGGAGTGTTCATGGGTCGCAACGTTCGAATTGCAGGGCAGTTCAAAGGCAAACGTGGCCCCCAGCCCGGGGCCGTCGCTCTGCACGGTGAGCGAGCCGCCGAGTTCCTTCGCGGCGAGGGCGCCGCTGTGCAGGCCGAAGCCGTGGCCGTTCTTCTTCGTCGTGAATCCGTGGTTGAAGATCCGCGAGAGGTTTTCCGGGGGGATGCCCACGCCGTTGTCGACCACGGAAACGCAGACCCGTTTGCCGTCGCCCGTCAGGCGCACGATGATGCGCTTGTCCCCGCGGCTCGAAGCGGAGCAGGCGTGCTTCGCATTGCGCACCAGGTTGACCAGGACCTGTATGACCTTGTGCTTGTCGGTGGTGACGGCGGGTCGAATCTGGAAATCGCGGACGACCTCCACCTCGTGCCGCAACAGCGAGCCGGCGTTCATCCGCAGCACGTCCTCCACGAGTTCGGCGAGCGGCACGGTCTCGATGAAGCCGGAGGCCTTCGCGTAATTCTGCTGCATCGCGACGATCTCCTTGATGTGCTCCACGTTTTTCCGCAGGTGATTGAGTTCGGCGATGATCGTCTTCTGCTCGTCCGCGAGCGAATCGCGCAGTGTCGCGAGATAACCCGGGACCATCCGGCCCTTCGGATCCTGCGTGAGGAATAAGGCGAGATCAGCCCGATGTTCGTCGAACAGCGCGGCGAGTTTCGCGACGCTGGCGGTCTTCGAATGCCGCACGTGGTCCGCGGCGAGCGTGGCGGAAACGTTCACGCTGTTGAGCACGTTGCCGACATTGTGCAGCACGCCGGTGGCGACCTCGGCCATCCCCGCCTGGCGCGACATGTCGATGAGCTGCCGGTGCGTGTCGGCAAGTTTGGTCTCCGCCCGCCGCCGCTCGGTGATGTCGCGGCAGCACCACACCCGCCCCACGATCACGCCATCAATGCGCTGGGGCTGCGAGTAGCGCTCGAAAACCCGCCCATCCTTCAACTCAAGGACGTCGAAGGTGTCGCCGCACTGCAGGTTTTGCCGCTCGACCTCGCGCTTCAGGAACGCCCGCGAATCTTTCACCTGCACGGCCGCCAGCAGGAGCGCGCGACGGCCGCCGCCTCCGCCGGCAAGCAGCTCGCGCGGCAGGCGCCACATTTCCGCGAAGATGCGGTTAAATATCCTCGGCTGGTTGTCGGAATCCACGACCAGGATGCCGTCCGTTGTGGACTCGAGCGTGGCATTCAGCATCGAGAGGGAGCCGGTTACCTTGCTCGTTTGCTCGCCGAGCCGGGCCAGTGTTTCCGACAACTGCGCGCGGCTGCGACGTGCGGCCAGCACCACAAACATGACCGCGCCGAACGCGACCGCGATGTTGCCCAGGCCAAACATGACGGCGTTTTTCTTGATCCCGCCGAAGCTGCCGAATGTCGCATTGGCCTGACCGCCGGAAAACCTGTAGCCGTAGTCTTTCAACGCCCCGGCGGCGGCGGCGACGCGCTCGGTCTTCGGCGGGATTCCCCGGTCCATCGCGTTCATGGCCTCGCTGAAGTCGGTGTCCACCAGGCCCCGCACCTTGATAAATTCGGCGTCAAGCTCATCCACCGCCGCGCGGAGCGCCGCGACGAGGCGCGAGCCGTCGCCGTCGGGTACGAGTTGCTGGAGATCATGCAGCTCGGCGCGTATTTTCGTCGCGAGCGCTTCCACCGCCTTCACGAGTGCCGCGCGCTCCGCCTCGTGGGCGAAGAGATATTCGTAGGAGTTCAGCCGGTAGAGCGCCAGATGCTCCTGCAACGACGCGAGCTTGTTGAGGGCGGGCAGGCCCTGGTTTTCCAGCGAGGCGGCGGTGGCCATGCCGGCGTCGCACACCGCCCGGAGCATCAGCATCTGCACGATGGCAAAAACGAACATCAGGCTGACGACCACGAGGATGCGGCGAAATGTCGCCGCGACGGGCTGCACGCCCGCGCCGCCCGCCATCTGCGCGCCGTCTTTTTCGATGAAGATGTTTGCTAGCTGCCTGAACATGGGGGGGCGCGCCGCGGCCGGCGATGCTATTGGAGGTCGATGGTCTTGACGTCGTGGAGCACGGCATCCGCCGGCACGAGCGCCACCGCACCCTTGGTCGTGGCGACGAGCGCGACGAGCGCCGCGGCATCGTCGGCCTTGCGCGGCTGTTGCCCGCGGCCGGAGAAGACCAGGCGCTGCCAGAACGTACGGAAATGGCTCGCGTCCATTCCGCTGACTTCTTTCAGCGCGGGATCGGTCAGATCGGGCGCCACCACGATGACGATGCGTTGCCCGTCGTCCCAATAAGTCGTGCGTCCCGTGTAGATGTCCTTCAACGCCGCGGCGCCGATTCGGTCGGTCGGCACGCCGGCGTGCGCAATCAGGATTGTGCCCTTGGGCAGCGTTGCACCCAGGGCGAGGGCCCACACGGCGCAAAGCAGGCTGATTCTGAGGAAATGTGCTTTCATTGTTGGTCAGTGATTGGATGTTTGCGCCTCAGAAGCTGAACGTTGTTTTGATCGCGATCATCGACCAGGCGCCGCTGCGACGGACCGGGTTGTCGATATTGTCGAGCAACTGGGCGGTGCCACGGATGGAGTGGCCCTCAATCTTGAAGGTCCAGTGGTCACTCGCATCGAACCGCAGTGAGAGCGCGGTGTCTTTCTGCGCTGCATCGGACGGGAACGGCAGTAAGGCGCCGTGCCGGTCGTGAACATCGGCATAATATTCCGAATAGTAGACGCCAACCTCGATCCATCGGTTGAGCCGGCGGGCGGCGCTGACATACCAACTGTCGGGCTCGATCAGCTTTCTGGAAAGGGGCAGCCCTCCGCCGGTGTTCTCGTAGTCGATCCGAAACCGCAGATACTCGGCTTGAAACGTCCAGGCGTCGCGGACGTATTCCAGCGAATAGTGCTGCGTGAACGGCGAGCCTCGGCTCTGCCGGCCCTTCACCGTGACGAAGGTCAGGTCCTGGTCAACGTTCAGGGCAAGGCCGGCGCGCAGTCCGGTCCAGGGCGTATTCCACCAGAGTTGTCCGCCGCCCAGCATAGGGGAATTGAACGAAACGAGATTCGCGAACGGCGGCAGGTTCGCCTTCTGCAAGGCCAGCCCGCCGTTCAGTTTCGGATGCTGGAGACCATAATAGAGTTGGTAAGAAAGGCTGCCAGCCGTGCGCAGCGGAATAGTGCCGAAGATTTCGCCGCCATCCACCGCCACATAAAAATCCCGCCAGCGGGCGTTATACATTCCCTGCGGCAGCAGCACCCAGGTCCGCGAGACATCGACGTCCTGGATGTCATTATAGAGGCCCTCCGGACGGCGCAGGCGGCCCACGCGAACACCGAAGCGGTCGTTAAACGTGTATTCGGCCAGCGCATAGTCCAACACCACATCATAACCGCCGGCGGGGCCCACATCGTAGCTGAAACCCTGCACCGCGAGGTGTGTGCGCGGAAACGGATTGATCGAGGCGTTCAGGCCCGCCTCGGTGAACTTGAACGACCCGTGCGAGCTGTCGCCGAGATAATTGTATTCGCTCGAAGCGAGCAGCCCTTGGCTGACGAATCCGTGGACGCTGATCGCCGGTGTGTCGGGGCCGAACGGCAACAGCTCCATGGCGCCGAGCTGGCCGACGCCGAGGGACGCCAGCAAAGCCAGCCAGCATCCCGCCAGCGTTTGGGTGATGGTTCGGACTTCGATGGTTTTCATGGCAGTTGGCTCGGGGCCGAGGCCGGAATGGTTGAGGTCATTTTCATGGTGGTAGGGTGGAGCGGGTGAATTTGTGGCGGCTGGTTCAGCGGTCGAAAATGTCGTCGAGCGCGCCGCGCACGATCTCCGCGAGCGCCTGCGGCTTGTAGGGCTTCGCGATGAAATGTGTGCCGGCGGGCGGGCGGAACTTTTCGCCGATCACTTCGTTCGCATAGCCGCTGGAGAGGACGACCCGCAGCGCGGGTCTTTCCTGACGCAGCCGCGCGGCGAGTTCCACGCCGCCGAGGCCTTCCGGCATCACGAGATCGGTTACGAGCAGCGCCACCCTCGGCCCGTGCCATTTCCAAACCTCCAGCGCCTCGATGCCCGAGCACGCCTGCAGCACGCGGTAGCCATGGCTGCGCAGGACGGCGGCGGCGAACTCGCGTACGGACGTTTCGTCCTCCACGAGCAGCAGCGTTTCGGAACCGCGCGCGCTCGCGGCCATCGCGGGCGCATGGGGTGCCGGAACCGCGGCCGCTTGTTGCACCGCCGGCAGCAAGATCCGAAAACAGGTGCCGACGCCGACCGAACTCTCGACCTCGATCCAGCCATGGTGCTGTTTCACGATGCCGAAAGCCATCGCCAGTCCGAGGCCCGTGCCGTGGCCGACGTCCTTGGTCGTAAAAAATGGCTCGAAGATTCGCGAAAGGATTTCAGGCGCGATGCCGCAGCCGGTATCGCACATGCTCAGGCAGATAAATTCACCTGTTCGCGCCTCGGGGTGACGGCGCGAGGCGGCGTTGGCGACGGTGACGGGCATCGTCGCGATCGACAGTGTGCCGCCCTGCGGCATGGCGTCGCGGGCGTTGACCGCGAGGTTCATGAGCACCTGCTCGATCATGCCCGTGTCCGCCTCGACCAGGCACGGGGCCGGTGACAGCGCGCGGTCCAAGCCGATGTGTTCTCCGATCAACGGGCGCAGCATCAGGAAGATTTCATCAGCGACGCCGTTGAGATTGATGATCTGGCGATTGACCGGCTGCTTGCGGCTGAAGACCAGGAGCTGGCGCGTCAGGTTCGCCGCACGATTGCCGGCGTTGTAAATCTGGGTGAGCGGATCGACGGCATCGCGCGGCACTTTGCCTTCGTCCAGCAACAGCCGCGCATAGCCGATGACGACCGTGAGCACATTGTTGAAATCGTGGGCGATTCCGCCGGCGAGCTGGCCGACCGCCTCCATTTTCTGCGCTTGCAGCAACTGCGCCTCAAGCTCACCGCGCTGCTGCTCGCTGAGCTGCAGGGCCTCCTCGGAGGCCTTGCGCGCGGTGATGTCGGTCACCATGCCTTCGTAGTGAAGGAGTTCGCCCTGCGCTCCGCGCACAGCCCGTGCATTCTGGGAAATCCAAATCGCCGTGCCGTCCTTGCGCCTGATCTGCGACTCGTAGGCCAGTACTTCGCCGAGGTCATCGAGGCGCTGCACGAAATCGAGCCGGCGCGCGCGATCGACGTAGAGATCGCGGGCAATGTCGCGCACCTCGGCGCAAAGTTCCTCGGGTGACGCGTAGCCGCACAGCCGTGCCATCGCGCGGTTCGCATCGAGAAAGCGGCCCTCGCGGGTGGATTGGTAGATGCCTTCGACCGAGTTTTCGAAAATATCCCGGAACCGCGCCTCGGTCCGGCGCAACGCGTCTTCGGCCACGCGGCGCCGGGCCCGCTCCCCGGCCTCGCGCAGCGCGCGGCGCACCGCCGGCCCGAGGCGTTCCGGCCGATCCTTCAGGACGTAGTCGGTCGCGCCGGCGAGCATGCTCTCGATCGCCTGTTCCTCGGTGAGTGTGCCCGAAACGAACAGATACGGCACATCGGGGCACATCTTCCGCGCCAGTGCCAGCGCGGCCGTGCCATTGTAGTCGGGCAGCGTGAAATCCGACAGGATGAGGCCGAATTTGTCCCGGGCCAAGGCGGCGGTGAACTCGGCCTCGCTCGCGGCATAAACGAACGCAAACGCGGGCTCCGGTCCGGCCAACGTCCGCCGTACGAGTTCGCGATCGGACAGGTTGTCTTCCAAGTGAAGAATGCGCGGCGACGTCATCGGGCGACCGAGGTCGCAGCGAAATATTTCGCGCGGCGCAGTCCGGGCGTGGACGCAACGCCCGTCGCACTACATTCGGTGCAGTCCCTGGATTGATTGTTTGGATTTACAGCGCGCATTGGGTGCTACATCGGCGCAATCCCTCGGATGGTGAGGCAAACCGCTGTGCAACTCCTGTTATTCTTTGCGCAGGTCTTGCGCTGCCGCCCATCCCTGCGCCCCAGCGTGGTGTCCCGGTGCCGGCGTAAAAGTGGGTAAATCTCCACAGGGCAAGCCCCTAGCATTCGGCCCAGCCAACCGGAGCTTCGAAAACACCAGCCTCCCAGTCAAAATTATCGTGATTTCAGGTGGTACACATGGAGAGGCAGCCAGCTATCTTGTAAGCGCAAATCGCCCCTGAGCCGACAAGGGTGTTGGCAAAACTGTTTTCAAACGAAGGGCTGCTCGCCGTGATCGACGAAATGCTGGCGGGCGGCGAACCGTTGCCACGCAACAGCCGTAAGAGGTCCCATGGGTGTTGCAAATCGGCCCATGGCCGTGTATCCCGTTCCGGGTCCTTTAAAGACTCGGCCAGGTTTTAATTTGGCTTATCATCACGAGGCCGGCGCAGCCTGCCATTCCAGCCGGACAATTTCATTTAATCGTCACCTCGTGGTGGCGGTGGAGGAGCCTGGACACTGACGAATTGCTGGTCGTAGTCCGTTTCCACGCCGTTGGCGTCATAGGCCGCGATATAGAACGACACGTAGATATCCGGACTCCAGCCTGAGACCGTTGCCGAGGTTCCTGTCGTATCGGCAGCATCCACCCATGTGCCCGCTGCCCAGTCGTAATAGAAAACCGAGTAGCTTACAGCGGTCGGATCGGCGGTCCATGTGGCTGTCACTGTGTTGTCGGCCGGATTGTATGTGAACACGGTGTTCAAGGTCGGGCCTGCGGTATAGACAACCACCGGGTCGGAGTAGATCTGCCTGCCCGCGCTGTCAGTGGTCAGCACCATGTATTGGTAGGCTGTTGCCGGTGCCAGACCGGTGATGGTCGCCGTAAGTCCGCCCGTGTCCGACACGTCCATCCCGTTCTGATCAACGACCGTATAGGTATAGGGTGCTACTCCGCCGCTTGCGGAAGTCCACGAGAGCGTTGCCGTGAATTCCGTCGTAGCTCCGGTCAGCACCGGTGCGACCAACGGTGGCGCGTAGGCTCCGGCGTAGTCGTAAGAGATTTTTCCGCTCAGGACGGAGGTAACCGTCACAGTTTTATATCCGCCACCCCGGCCCGAACCTCCGTGCCGGGTCTGCACAAGAGTTTCCTGCACCGATGCAGTGTAGCCGTAGCCCGACTCGTCCGTCCCGCTCCACGAGCCCGTCACCGAAAGTCCAGACACGGTCTGGGAATAGGGGAAGGAGGCGGTGGATTGATCAGCATAGGTGATCGTCACCAGGCCATTCACTCCGTCAAGGACCAGATACGTTCCGTTCGCATCATAAAAGGCCAGGTGGTTCGTGGAGTAAGCACCCGATCCGTTCGTAACGGTGATCACCGTGTCCGCGCGGGCCTGGCCCAACAAAACAAACGCGCTGAGTAATCCAAAAATGAACAATGATTTTTTCATGATCGCAGGGGTTGAGATTAGACTGATCGAATTGATCGAGAGGTTTTCAAATACGATCATCTCGCTCCATATCAAATTTTAACCAGCCATAATTCGTCGCAGCCAATTTATATTAGTCGTGTTTATCACAACAAACCGCCGATAGGGAAAGCAGCCTAGAAAGCAGCCCCTATAAACTTACAGAAGCTCCCCTCTTTCACCCTGTGCAGACTGGGATAATCAGCAGTACCTCGAAATAATGCCGGCGCCGCCAATACTGTATGCACGCAAAAAAATGCCCGAATAATTTGTGATCTCCGTGCTCAACAGCAAACTTTCGACGTTGGGTGTGGAGAATTCATCGTATGCCGTGCGCTTACTGCCTAAGCGCTTTCACTGCCCGCTTCCATTGACTCGTAGCGACCGGGGGTGAACGGCGGTGTGCATATGCAATAGAAAATCAGATCGGTGTTGCCGGCGTTGGTGATTTGCTGCGGCACGCCGGCCGGGATTACCACGATGTCGCCGGAACCGACTTTCACGGGCGCGAGCGTGCTGGTGCGCATGAGGCCGCTGCCGGCCACGATCACATAACGTTCGTCCACGCCGCGCAGGCGGTGCCACTGGGTGGTGACGCCGGGCGTCACGCGCGCGCGGGCGATCGAGACGGAGACGTCGGCCGAATTATTCCAGGTTTCTAGAATCCAGCAACGCTCCGGCGTCAGAAACTCGGTTCTCAAATCAGGCTGATGAATCGTGGGGAGCATGATGGGACGGCTGGAGCCTAAACCCAACCGGACAGGAGAGGTCACCACGAAACACACGGAACACACAAAATAAAGGCCGTAGAGAGCATTGAGCGGCCGGGCTGCGGAGGTTGTTTTTCAGGTATTGCCGGCATTCCTCCCGAGTGTTTGGTGGTCAATTCAGCATTTGAATCCTCTTCGTCTGATTCCTGCTTCATTGTTCTCCCGTACGATCGAAACATTTCTCCGCTCCAAGGGTCCCTTTATGGTCATGCGATTACCCCGGCTGATGTTTCTCCTGTTGGTTTGCGCCTTGGCCACCGACCTTGCCGCGAAACCTGTGGTGGTGCAGATCAAGGTTGGCGCGCCGAAGATTGAATACCAAACTTTCCCTGTGGGCCATCCGCCGATGCATGCCAAGGGACTGGCGGGTGAAGCCGGCCTGTGCCAGACCGAGATCGCCTGCCAGGTGGGGGTGGAAGGCGAGGCACCCCGCATCAGCCTGGGCGAAGCCCGCGCGACGCTTCACACCGTCAGTTTCACCATCAGTGTCAGGATCACGATCTGGTGTCAGGAAGGTTACACCCAGATGATTCTCGATCACGAGGAGACCCATCGCGCGATTTCGGAGCATTATTACGCGATGGCGTACAAGGTGGCCCGCCGGCTGGCGGATGAAGCCATCGCGCGCAAGCTGTCGCTCGCCGGCAAGCCGAGGGCGGAGGCGCTGGACCGGGCGCTGAAGGAACTGCAGACCCGGTTGCTGGATGAGTTCATGAGCGAGACCAACCAACGCTGCGAATTCGCGCAGGACAGGTTTGATGCGATCACGGATCACGGTCGCAATGCGATCACCAACGCCGACGCCATGGCCCAAGCGCTGCGCGAGGAAGCGGAGCATTGGAAAAAAGCAGATCCGAGTAAGCTTTAGGCGGAATGCAGCCTGCCGGAGGAAGGGCAGACACGGAGCACGCGGCAGGATCGTGACGGAGAAACGACGCCCAACCTTGAATGTCCAGCCGAGATGCGACCCTGTTGAGGAAGCGCAAAACCATTCAGCTCACGAGACGTGCGCCAGCTCGCGTTCGAGCGAGGCCATCAGGGTCGCATCGGAAAACGGCTTCTGCAAAACGGTGTTGATCCCCGTCTGTTGTTTGAACTCTTCGGTGTCCAGGGCGCCGGTGAGTATTCCTGTCATGCAGATGATGGGAAGCGCTGGAGACTGCGCGCGCAGGGAAGCGATGAGAGTCCGTCCGTCCGCCCGGGGCATCCGCAGGTCGGAAATTACAGCCGCGAAATTTGGGTTCGCGGCAAACGCCAGCAGACCGGTCACGCCGTCTTTTGCGGTGACAACCTCGAAGCCACGGCGTTCGAGCAACAGTTTGGTCACTTCACGAACCGTCGGTTCATCGTCCACGAGCAGAATCCTGCGCTTGTTGCCTCTGATCTTCGGGGTCGGCAAGGCGTCTTTCCAATCATCACCCTCGTTCTGTTCGCTGATGGCGACGGGTGGCCGTGAATCCCGGTGCCATTGGCGGCTGAATTGACCGGTTAACGGGCTGACGGGACGAGAGAGCGTGGTGTTCATGTCACCCTCTATTTACGGCACATCCGTCCACAAGTTTCCCCCAAAAACTATTGTAACTGCCGGTCACTGCGCTCCCCTTCGGCGTTGGCGCTGAAGATCAAAGCTCTCTTTTCTCGACTCCGGGCTTTGGACGATACCTTTTGCACCGTGCATGACTCCATTCGCCCTGCCTCGTGACTATGCCCGCATCAAGCGGGTGAACAGTTTCCAGGAACTGGTCACCGCGCGCTTCGCCGAGGGCGTGAATGCGCTCTGTTGGGAGCGGACTCTGACGGGTGATTTCGGCGAAGTGGTGAGACTTCTCAGGGCCGGCGAAGGAATTGCCACGCTAGACGACGAACAACTGCTGGCGCTCCCCGTGAGCGCCGCCGGCCAAGCTGCGATCGACATTTTGCTCGAAGACCAGCGGCTGCTCCGGGATCATGGCGCTGCTCCCGTCCTCAACTGCATTCGCAACTATCCCCGCGACGAAGAGCCGGCGGTCGTGTCCACCGATGTCTACTCCTTCCACGCCGACAGCGCACCGGTTGAGGCCGATACTTTTCTCTGTACTTACCACGGGGCGGCGAGCGAGGGCCTGCGTAACGAAGAGGCGCAACGGCGCGTGGACATCCCCGGCATCCGGGCGGAATTGCTCAAGCTCTTTGGCGGCGAGGATGACGACGGCTTCCGCGAATTTCTGAACGAGACCTGCTACGACCTCCACTACACGCCAATCGCCCAGGCGCGGCCATTTTCGTTCGGTATCGGCAATCTCTGGCGCATTGCCGTCGAATATCCCGGCAGTCCGGTGCCGCCGTGCATTCATCGCGCTCCGGATACGGCAGCCGGTCAGGCGCCGCGGCTGCTGCTGATCAGTTGAGGAAACTTTCTTGGCGGCAGTTGACGCCGCGGATGGATTGCCCAAGTTTCGCGCACCTGTCCGGGAAAATCAGGCGGACATCATGAGACCACCCTTGCATGAATAACGTGACCACCCAGTTGCTTTTTCTTGTCGGCTATACTGCCGTATTCGCCTTGGTGTGCGTCGCTTTTTGGGTTTGGCGGATCAAGCGCCGGGGGGAGAAACCGCCGGTGGAGTTCAAACTGCTGCGCGGACCGGGCGAATCATTGCGGCGCCGGATGGCCAAGTCGGATGAGGAGTTGATTTTCATTGTCGGTGGAGCGGCGCTGGCGCCCATCATTGCCGGTCTCGGAATGCTGCAACTGCTGGTCTGGCTCACCCCTCGCCTCAGCCTGTTCTACGGACTGATGGTCACGGCGATACCGGCAGGCGTGGTATTATTTTTCGCGGGGCGGTTCATCATGCGGACATTTTCCCGGTATCGCAACGACCGGCTGGGTTACCTGGGCGAGCGCGCGGTGGGCGAGGCCCTCGAGCCTTTGATCGCGAGCGGTTACCGGGTGTTTCACGATGTTCCCGCTGTGTCCGGCAAGTTCAAATTCAATATCGATCATGTTACGGTCGGTCCCAACGGCGTTTTCGCCATCGAGACAAAAACCCGGAGGAAAGGCCGGGCGCGATCAGGGTTTGTGGGTCACGAAGTCATCTGCGATGGACGGCAGCTTGTCTGGCCTTGGGGAGAAGAAACCCAAGCGCTCAAAAATGCGGAAGACCGGGCTTGGTGGCTGAACGACTGGCTGAACAAGACGGCCGGCCTTAATGTGGTGGCTCAACCGGTGCTGGTTTTGCCCGGTTGGTATGTTGTGACCAAAGGCGTCGGCCCGGTCGTGGTCGTGACCTCCAAGCTGTTGGCGGGTGCCATTCGCAGAGTGAACAAACGGGTGCTGTCGGCTGAACAGATCGACTTGATCGCGCGCCAACTCGATCTGCTCTGTCGTAACGTGGAGGACTGAATCAAAGCAAAAGGCGCGTGCCTCCTGTTCAGTCGTTTTCCCAGTCAGCCGGGGCTTCCTTTTTCTTGGGCCGAATCCGGCGTTCCAGACTGGAATCGATTTCTTCCAATTCCGGCTTGGGGATGCGGGTGAAGGCGATGCGCATGGGCGCGTAGTGCGTGGCACCGTGGGCACCGCCGAAATACACGGAATTTTTTCCGAGGGTGCGGTTGATCTGGTCGACGGCGGCGTGCAGCCGGTCGCGCGATTTTTCCTGCGTGGCGCCGAAGAGGTCGGGCGTGTGGGCCTCGCCGCGGAGCAACTTGAGCAGCATCACGCCGACTTTGAGCGGGGCGCGCCCGTGCAATTCCTTGGGGCGTTTGGTCCAGAGCTGGTTGAGCGCGTGGGTGAGGGTGAGGGTGTCCTGCGTTTCGTTGAAGGCGAGCTCGCCGCCCCAGTGGGCCTCGTCGCGATACTGGAGCGAGAGGTGCAGCATGCCGGTGTAGAGTCCGGAATCGCGCAACCTCATGGCGGCCTTTTGCAGGAGGCGGTGGAGCACGGCGAGCGCGGAGGGATCGTTGCGCAGTTGGGGCGGGAGCACGTGGCCGTGGCCGATGGTCTTGTCGCCTTTCTCCTCGAAAAAGGGGATATCTTCGCCGTGGAGCAGCCGCCACATCTGCTCGCCCCGGACACTGTGCCAGATGCCACGGAACTCGGTCATGCTGGCGGCGTAAAGCTGCGCCATGGTGTCGATGCCATGCTCGTGAAGCCGGCGCTCGAGGTTGGGGCCGATGCCGGTGATTTCGCCGGGCGAAAGGTGAAGCAGTTTCCCGGGGAGATCCGCATCGTCGAGGAGGATGAGCCCGTCGGGCTTCTGCATATCGGAGGCCACCTTGGCGAGGAGCCAGTTGGGAGCGAGGCCGATCGAACTGCGCAGGCAGGGGCCGATCTCGCGCTGGATTTTATTTTTGATCTGGCCGGCGAGAGCCAGGGCGCGTTCGGGCTCGGCCCAGCGGCCTTTCAACTCGCAGGTGACCTCGTCGATCGACTGCACCTTGGTCACATGCACGCAGGATTCGATCACCTCGACGAGCCGGCGGTGGTAGCCGATGTAGGTCTCGGGCCGCGACTCGACCATTTGAAATTGCGGAACGAGCCGGCGGGCCTCGGCCACGCGCAGGTTGCGGGCGAGGCCCATTTGCTTGGCCTCGATGCTCACGGCGATGCAGCCGGTGGTCTCGGCCAGCACCGCCACGATGCCGACCGGCTGGCCGCGGAGTTCCGGCCGCTCCTGTTGCTCGACAGAAGCGAAGAAGGAATTGAAGTCGATGGTCAGAGCGCGGAGGGGCACAGACGCAAAGTTGGCGACGGCGGTGATGGTGTCAAAAAGAAGGACGGCGGTTTTGGGCGGAGAGCGGGAACCAAGCGCGGTCAAATATATTTTCCCAACGATTAACGCGACTGGTTCTGTCTCTGGCGGTGGCACGTTGTGGCGGGCCGCGAGGAGAAAGAAGCCGGCGGATTTCCTGGGCGGCTGCGTCCAAACAAATAATTTTTAACGGGCCGAAAGACGATTTGCTTTTAGGGCACCGCGCGCAATCGGTGAGTCTTGTGAACGCGAACCCCTCATCCTTGCCCACTGCGATTCCCGGCCGGGGCTCGCATAGCAATCCGGCGAACCGTTTTGAATCCATTCATGTGGAGCCGGACGGGGACTGGCTGGACGCGGAATTTGCGGCGACGGGGTCGGTGCCACAACCCCGCACGCAATTTTTTCACGATGCCACCGAGTCGCTTCTGACCCACAACGACAGTCCTGATGTCGGTCCCGGGTGGGGGCTTAATTGCTACCGGGGTTGCGAACACGGTTGTGCGTATTGCTTCGCGCGTCCCTATCACGATTATCTCGGCTGGAGCAGCGGACTGGATTTCGAGACGAAGATCTTGGTGAAACTGCGTGCGCCCGAGCTGTTGCGCGCGGAACTTTCGGCCAGGAAATGGCGGCCCGCGCCAATCATGATGAGCGGAGTCACGGATTGTTACCAGCCGGCGGAGCGACATTTCCGACTGACGCGCCGCTGTCTGGAGGTCCTGGTGGAATTCCGGCAGCCGGTGGGGATCATCACGAAAAATTTCCTGGTGACGCGCGATCTGGACCTGCTCGCCGAGCTGGCGCGGCACCAATGCGTGTCGGTCAGCGTGTCGGTGACGACCCTTGATGCCGGTCTCGCCGGCCGGCTGGAGCCCCGGGCCGCGCGGCCCGAACACCGGCTGCGCGCCATCCGTCTGCTGGTGGACGCGGGCGTGCCGGTCACGGTCTTGGTGGCACCGGTGATCCCGGGACTCACGGAACACGAGCTGCCCGGTATTCTCGACGCGGCGGCGAAGGCCGGAGCCCGGCGCGCGGGTTATGTTTTGTTGCGGCTGCCCTACGCCGTGAAAGACGTGTTTCTGCAATGGCTCGACGACCACGAGCCCGGAAAAAAGGAGCGCGTGGTGTCGCGGCTCCGCGATCTGCGCGGCGGCAGGCTCTACGACGCCACCTTCGGCACCCGCATGCGCGGCGAGGGAATTTTTGCGGAGCAGATCAAGCAGATGTTCGAAGTGGCCGCGCGCCGCGCCGGACTCAACCGCGAGGCGCCGGCGCTATCCACGGCGCATTTCCGCCGGCCCGGCGGAGTGCAACTGGAATTGCTGTAGGCGCGGTGAACCCTGCCCGGACTGATTGTCGCGACAGCCCGCGACCTGCTTCTTGGCATTTGACGCGGGAAGAGGATTTCCCGAGCGTCCTCATCGAACCGCCAACCCCTGGATTTGTGCATGGCTGACACCGACCTGTTCGACCAATTGATCAAGAGCGCGCCTTGGCTCGTGGTTCCTGCGACGCTGCTTACGGCCGCGCCTAAAATCTTGGAATTCTGGCAAGGATTTGCCGGCGCACGCGATGGCCGCAAGCAACTGGAAATCGAAAAGGCCCGGCTGGAAAATCTGAAACTGCGGATCGAAATCGAAGCACTGCAGAAACAACAGGGCACGAGCCTGGATGTGGCGGCCATCCCCACGGCCCAACAGATGTCCGACTCGCACAAGCCCGACCCGCGACCACCGGTGGAAAAGAAAATATGGGGATGGCTCGACCGGCTCGCCCGCAAATGGCCCGCTCTGACGGGAATGGCGGTCAATGGTCTGGCCCTGGTCTGCACCTGGCTGGGCATATTCGTGATCCTCTTCTACGCCACCATCGCGGCGAGCATGTGGTTTTCGGATCCCAAGGAAGATCTCGGCTATTTTATGCTGGGAGGATTTATCGCGTACCTGTTGCCCAGTCTCCTGCTGTTAAAAATCGGCTCCAGCCTCAAAACCCAGCGCCGGCTGCTCCATAACGGTGTGCAGCCGCCTGCGACGTAGCAGATTTGCAGAGCAACGCCGAACGTCTCGCGCTGAACATGGGCGGTGTTTCCGTCAAACGCGGCAATTTCTTACGAGGCGTGGTGCGTGGCCACTAGACGATCAACGCCGTTAGATCGGACGACGGCCACGGCGCTCCGCCGGTTTTGAGACTTGGGTGCGCGAGGACCCATGCATTGGCATCGGCGGGATCGGCAAAATAACCATATTCCCGTTTCAATCCCGCAAATTCGGCGTAGGTTTGAAATGCCCGGAAGAGGCCGAACTGCAGGGTACCATTGCCGATGATCGCCACCCGATAGGCGTCTTCCTGGGGTAAAACTGCCGCAATTGTTTCAACCACGTCTTTGATATCCTGGCAATGCAACTCTCCCAGCCTGGCCTGGCGCATATCCCAGATTACGCCGTGTTCGCAATGGTGCCGGGCGATCAAGCGCAGGGTCGTTTTGATGTCGGCAAGGGAGACATTGTCGTTGGCGACTATCACTGCGGGAGAATGACCGTTGGAGGGAATGAGCGTAAGCATGATAGAGACTCTATCGGCATTTGCACCGGTTGGACCACGCCGCGTTGGCCAATCTCTGCGCACGCATTGCCATTAACGGCCAGCCCGCGGCCCCTTAAGGGTTTCTCATCCGGTGCAGCATCCGGGCTTCAGAGTGCAAAAACAGGCTAACGGAGAGTGGAGAATGTGCCGATACCGGGTATGGTAAGCTTGGTTTCTGATCATGGCGCGGCCGCGCAAGGTTGCCGGCGGATGATAGCCCGTGGGGTTCGACTCCCTAACGCGCCTTCAGAACGACAGGCGATGGACGGCAAAACATCCGTCGCAATGTTGGCAAAGTGCATCGGGCTTGACCGTGAAGCTGCCGGCGTTCGTGGCAAATTTTCCGACGATCGCTGCCTTGGAAACATTATTTATCAGGAAACATTGGCCAGAACAATGGGGAACAACGTCCAACGCTCAGAATCGGACGCCGGGCGGGGTATTTTTTTAGAACATAATTCCGCTTCTCGCGCTCACGACACAGGCTTGTAAGCCGGGGCGCGATGCAGATCATGACACCTCAGCCACCGTATTGTATGGAAAAACCGAAAACAAAAAGACGTCTCCCGATGGTCGCGGCTCTCGTTGAAACCTTTGGATTCAGCCCGCTGGTGGCTTCGGGCGTGGCGTTTTTCCTGATCGTGATCGGTGCGCTCGCTGTGCTCTGGGTGGTCCGGTCCGCGCCGCCGCGAACCATCGTGATCTCCACCGGCCCGGTTGGCAGTTCCTTCCAGCGCTATGCGGATTCCTATCAGAAGCTGCTTGCGCCGCATGGTGTGACGCTGGAGATTCTGCCTTCCAGCGGTTCGCTCGACAATCTCCAGCAGTTGAAGTCGGCGACTTCGCGCGTCGATATTGGCTTTGTGCAGGGTGGGCTGGCGCAGGACGAGAAACTGGACGGCCTAGTCTCACTCGGGAGTGTGGCCTATCAGCCTTTGTGGGTGTTTTATCGCAGCCCCGCGCCGATCAGTCTCCTGTCAGAACTGGCGGGCAAGCGGATCGCGGTGGGCGCGACGGGCAGCGGGACGCGTGTTCTGGCGTTGGCACTGCTTTCGGCCAACGGCGTCACCGAAGAGCGCGCGATGTTCATGAACCTCGAGGCGGAAGCGGCGGCGGCCGATCTGTTGGCCGGCAAACTCGACGCCGTTTTTCTCATGGGCGATTCGGCCCCAATGCAAACTCTGCGCAATCTTGTCCGGGCACCCGAGGTCAGGCTGTTCAGCTTTGCGCAGGCCGATGCCTATGTCCGGCGTTTCGCCTACCTTAACCGTATGCGGCTGCCGGAAGGCTCGATTGATCTCGGCAAAAATCTGCCTGCGGAAGATGTCGTATTGGTTGGACCGACCTTGGAGCTGGTGGCTCGGAAGGAATTGAACTCGGCCTTGTCCGACCTCCTGCTTGAGGTGGCGCAGGAAGTCCACGGCAAGGCGGGGCTGTTGCAGAAGCGCGGGGAATTTCCCGCCCCGTTGGAGCATGAGATCGCGCTGAGTGACGACGCCCTGCGCTACTACAAATCGGGCAAAGGATTTTTCTATCGCACGGTCCATTCATTCTGGCTTGCCAGTCTTCTGAACCGGATTTTGGTCGCCATCGTTCCGTTGTTGCTGGTCGTTCTCCCCGCGCTGCGGTTCTTCCCCGTCCTCTATCGCTGGAGCATCCAGTTGCGGATTTACCGGTGCTATCGTCCGCTCCTCCGTCTGGAACGTGATGCGTTTGGCCCGCTCGCCCGGGAGCGCGTGCAGGATCTGCTGCGCCAACTCGACGAAATCGAAGAAAGCGTCAATCACCTCAAGGTGCCGGCGTCGTACGCCTCGCAATTTTATGAGCTGCGGGGTCACCTCGCCTTCGTCCGGCAGCGGCTGAAAACGGCGGCGCCGGAGCGCTGACGGAAAAATCGAAAAGCCCCGTTTGCACAAAAGTTGAGCATCTGTCTTGGCAGGGCGGAGAAAACTTTGCTTGCTGGGACTGTGCTGCGAATCGCTGTCATAGCCGACACCCATGATCATTATCCGCCCGGTTTTCCGGGCCGGCTGGCGGCGGCCGATGAGATCTGGCATCTGGGTGATGTCTGTGCGCCGGAGATTCTGGCGGAGTTTGAGCAACTGGGCAAACCGCTGCATGTGGTGTTGGGCAACAACGAGGAGCATAACCTCTGGCCGCTGTCGCTGGTGTTGGAACGCGAACGATGGCGTTTTTTCCTTGTGCATATTCCGCCGCAACACGCACCCGCCGGTGTGCAAATCGTGTTGCACGGGCATACCCATGTGCCGCGCGATGAAACTGACCCGGATGGCGTGCGCTGGTTGAATCCCGGATGCATCACGCATCCTCGTGGCGGGGCACCGGCAAGTTTCGGTTGGTTGACGATCCAGCCGGGTCAAGCGCCCGGGTGGAAAATTGTCCGTTTATAAGCGGACTGGGCCGGGTCGCACGCTCACGAATCGCTTTGCGACAGGACCGGCACTTTAATTCACCGAGGTGCGCCTGAGCTTCACATTACCCATCACCAGCGCATCAGGCTCAGGGGCGGAGATGACACCAAAGGAGGTGAGCAGGCAGGCGGCGCTCTTGCGACGGGCGGCCTGGACGGCTTCGGAAAGGCGGAGAGGCACGACGGGCTCGCCATTGCGACCGAGCGCGGCGAGAGTCATCTGCCCCTGTGGGGTGATTACGATGACGCTGTCGCCGGGTTTTTTCCCGGACGCATAGGTGCCGGCCACGGTCTTGAAGAGTGTCTCGCGTTCGTCCACAGAGGTGAGAACCACCACGTCGGGAGGCACATCGCCCAGATGCCGGTGGGGAACGCCATACCACAGCCCCACGGCGAGCAACACCACCCCGGTGCCAATCAGGGCCGTGACTTCGATCGCGGTGCGCCAGGCGCTGCGGTGGGAGGGCCGCGAGGAGGTGCGGGATTTTGGACTGATCGGCGGGGTGGAGTTTCCGCTGCGGAAAGGGGGAAGCTCGCCCAATCCTTCGGGGGTGTGAACCGTCCAATAATCATCGAAGGCGGACGCGCTTTTATGCATCCGGAGCAATCCGTTGTGCACGGCAATTCGCCAGCTTTTCTCGCCGCGGCGCACAATGATCGCCGGTTCCGGGGCGGGCTGGCCAGTGGGATTGATTTTCAGCAGTTTGCCGGCGAGCACATAGATTTCTTCGGGAGTTTGCGGGCCCAGTTCAATCTTGTCGCTCGGCGCACCGGCCTCCGCCAGATTGGCCTTGAGCTGCAGCAACGTGACTTTGTAGGGCGAAATCATTTCTCGATGACGTAGATGAGGTCGGGTCCGGAAACGGTTAAACTGCCGGTGCTAAGGTTGCCGTCGTCGATCATGCCGTCGACCATTTCGAGCAAATCCACGTCGTTGTTGACGTTGCTGACTTTCAAGACGGCTTTGCCGGCCCCCGTGTCCACCAGCCATTCGTAATTGCCGCCAATGGGAGTGGACTGCGTGAAAGCGTTGGACAGGACACCGGTCATCTCGGGGGGAATGACTCCCGGGCCGTATCCGCCGGACGGCCAGCCTGAACTCAGATTGTAATTGATGAATGAATTCGCAAAAGAGCGGAGATCGTTGGTGACCGCGGTGGCTTGGGATTTTAAATGGATTCTCCGGTAACCGGGCAAAGTCAGGGCGATCAGCACGCCAATAATCATCACCACGACGGCAATTTCAATGAGGGTGAAAGCTCTTTGTCGTCGGGCAGGCCAGTTGTGGCTGTGCGGCATGCTTGGCATCTGAAAGGCGGATGCTAGAGCCGGTTTTCCGCAACACGCAAGTATTCCATGGTTTGGCTGCACACGATTTTCGGACTGGAATAGGCCATGGGTCGTACTTTGGGAAGGAATACTCACTGAAGCTGGGAAGTTTTGGTCAAGCTCAGGGAGGATATTTTATCAGAATGAAGCAGCATATTGTTTGCAGTCATTATGAAGTTCCCGGCTGAGGGAAATTCCCGTGGAATTTCAGTGAAATATTCCGCATCAGCACTTAACTCCGGTTTGTGAACAGCGGTCAGCAGGAATTTTTTGCGGAACTCACAGCGACGCCGAAGCCAGCAATGGTGTTCGTCCGCAGTCCGTTGGCGCGCCGTTACCGGCTGACGCTGAAGCGGGATGGCACGGCTGTGGCGACCATTCCGGTGCGGGGGAGCGAACGCGAGGCGGTCCGGTTTGTGGAACAGCAACGTGACTGGTTGGAACGCGCCCGCGCCCGGCAGGCCGACAAACCACGGGCCGCAGAAATCTGGACAGTGGGCACCCGTGTGCTTTGGCGCGGCACCATGCACGAGGTACGTGTGGCGACACCAGAACCCAGGGCGCAGGTTTGCGTGGCGGCGGATATCTTTCGGGTTGCCTCGTTGGCGGAAAATATCCGGCCAACCTTGGAGGCGCATTTCGCCCGGCGTGCGCGGATCGAGCTGCCGGCCCGGACTTGGGAGCTGGCGGCTGAGACGGGTGTGGACGTGAAACAGGTGACGGTGCGCAACCAGCGCTCGCGCTGGGGCTCCTGTTCGGCGAGCGGCACCATTTCACTCAACTGGCGGCTCATCCAGGCTCCGGAAAATGTGCGCGATTATATCATCTATCACGAGCTGATGCATCTGCGGGAGATGAATCATTCGGCCCGGTTTTGGCACAAGGTGGAGGCGGTGTGCCCGTGGTGGCGCGAGGCGGAGAAATGGCTCAAGCGCAACGGCAGCCTGCTCGGACTCTAGGAAAATTCTCTTCGGACCTGGCGCGAAGGGAAGGATTCCTGGCTATTGTATGCTGAGCAGCTCGACCTCGAACACCAGGGTGGCGCGGGGTGGAATGGGGCCCTTGCCCTCTTGGCCGTAGGCCAGCCACCAAGGAATGATGAGCGTGCGTTTTTCCCCGGTGCGCATCGTGGCAAACGCTTCGTCCCAACCTTTGATCACCGCCCCTGTGCTGACACGAAATGAAAAGGGCCGGCCACGGTCGCGGCTGCTGTCGAATTTTTCTCCATTGACGAGCAGACGGCCTTCGTAGTGGGCGGTGATCTGCGCGCCATGGGGGGGCGGGTCACCCGAACCGGAGGCGCGCACCACATAGCGCAGCCCGCTTGAGGTGATGATGGCATCGGCGTAATTCTGTTTGATCAGCGCCTGATCCTTTTCGGTCAGGCGCTGTTCCTCCATCATGGCGCGGGTGTATTTGTTGGCGGGCTCACCGGGATTGGCGCGGCGGAAAATCCCGGTGCGCGCCTGAAACGCGATGAAGGCCAGTACCAGGCCGAGAATGAGAAGAATGCCGTAGGAGCGCATGAGCGGGCGGGTGGGCCGGGATTGTTAACGGAAGAAATTGTATTTCACGATGGCGTAAAGGGCGCGAAAACCGTCGCGCCAGCCGATTTTTTTCCCCTCCTCATAGGTGCGTCCGTAGTAGGAGATGCCGACCTCGTAGATCCGGCAGTCTTTCAATCGCGACACTTTGGCGGTGATCTCCGGCTCAAAGCCGAAGCGATTCTCCTCGATCCTGATTTTCTGCAGCACTTCGCGGCGGAATACCTTATAGCAGGTTTCCATGTCCGTGAGATTGAGGTTGGTGCTCATGTTCGAAAGCAGGGTGAGCACCCGGTTGCCGACCATGTGCCAGAAATAAACCACGCGGTGCGCTTCGGCGCCCATGAAACGCGAGCCAAAGACCACGTCGGCCTTGCCTTCCAAAATGGGCTTCAGCAGCCGGGGGTATTCCTGCGGGTCGTACTCGAGGTCCGCATCCTGTACAATAACCACGTCGCCCGTGGCGGCGGCGAAGCCGGTGCGCAGCGCCGCGCCTTTCCCGCAGTTGATCGGATGATGGATGATCTGGCTGACAAGGGGTTCGATCTCGCGTTGGAGAATCTCGCGCGTGCCGTCGGTCGAACAATCGTCCACGATGATGATTTCCTTGTCCGCCACCGGGGCGGCGCGCACGGCCTCCACGATGGAGCGGATGGTATGCCGCTCATTGTAGCAGGGGATGACGATGGTGAGTCTCATGGAGTGCGCCTGTTTGGAATGGTAGATTGAAGCCTTAACTCCTAAATCCGCGCAAGATTGATCAAGAGGATGCTATTTGCGGTGGAAGACGTGGAATTGGGCGTCGTAGACAAGCCACCCTCGGCCAGGCAATAAAACTTGGGATTCGAGTTCCGGGCGGGCATCCCAAATTTTAACCAATTCATAATCGGCCAAAACCGTGGAATCGAGCAACCCTTCCCGAGTGATTTCCAGCGGCCGTAACACGAGCCAGTTGGGCCGAAGGGCCTGCACAACGTCAACGTAGTGCTTGGCTCCAGTGCGGACAATCGCAGTCACTTCATTTGAGCTAAGGCCAGGATAATCGAAAGTCTTCAGTCCTGAGAAATAGCCGATATACCCTAGGGATTCGAGAAACACCGTATCGCCCGGTGCAGCATGATAGCGGAGCCAAAGTCCTATCGCGTGACGGCCATTATCCTCAATTACCCGCTGTTGTACCCGCATTTGATACGCGACGGCAGCCAACAGACAGACTTGGGTGGACACGACAGCCAACGCAGCGACTCTCACCAGACGGCCCAGAAAAGGGAAGGTGGATGCAACAATCAGCCGCCGATGAAAATGATCGGCTAGAAAAGCCAGGGCGATTGAAGCGATTGCGGACCACGGCGGCACATACCATGCGTAGAGATTGATCGAACAGATGTAGAATAGTCCGAGGAACAACGCAAAGGAGGCACGCCGGCCCGGCGCTGGCCAGCCGGGCAGGAGCCACGAGAAAGCGGCGACGACACCCAGAATTTTTGCTCCGATAAGAACCACCTTCGGCCAGCCGCCAAAAAGATAATTCGCCGGCAAAAAAAGATACTCTACCATGCTGTGTCCGATGAATGCGCGGAACGGAACGAGCGCGACATTGCTTAACTGCAGCGCCGGGGTCTGGGTCGCCTTGGCCACAATCGTGTGTGGTACGGGGGAACCATAAAAGTGCCAGGCCCACAGCAGCCAGGGCAGATAAAGTAATCCGCCCCATAACGCTCCTCGACTGGCCGAGCGAATGAGCGGGGTGGCTTGCCGCCATGGGAACAAGTGTGCTCCGGTGAGAACTCCAGCTAGGATGAACGCGTCCGGACGGGTCCACATGAGACCGGCATAGATGAGCATCAAATAGCCGGCGCGTGCACCAGCCGGGCGCGCCAGCTCACACCAGAGGCTCATGACGAGGCCGACAAGAAAGGCAGTTTCCATTCCATTGCTGGAAAAATCGGCCAGTTTGGGATCGGCCAGCCAAAGGCCGAACAAGGTGAATTTGCCCACGGCACCAAGGCCGCATTCGGTGGAGCGCCGGTAAACCAAGATCGCGGCACCAGACAATGCCAACCCACCGGCCAGCCGAAACAGCCACAAGGCCGCGAAATCGTTCCCTTGGGCCAACCACAGGCACGCGGCAGGCAGCAACACCCCCAAGGGGGACGTGAACGTATGCACGTGCTCTCCGGGCTGGAAAACAAGTCCTGCTCCTTGCACCAAGTTCCGACTGCTGCGGAAAGTGATATAATAATCTTCCCAAACATGATTGGTGAAGAGGGCAAAGAGCAGGGGAACGGCGAGAGCTGCGAGGGAGATCCAGTCCACCCTGGGGATCTGGAAGGGCGTGGCCGGGCGGGTGAGATTCATTGATCACATCAGGCAATTAATCGTGTGGGTGGCGACTGATTTTTTTGCGGGTGGCGACTGCATTGACGCCCGGGTTTCCGGTCCCCACGCTTGATTTGTGAGAGATCGATTACGTCAATTTTTCGTCGCTGCCCGCAAAAGCAACCTGATCGGTGGTTCGGGTTTCCTGCTGACGGACCGGGTCGTGCGGATTGGACTGGGCTTGGCCATAAATGTCGTGATGGCGCGCACGCTGGGTCCGGCAAATTTTGGCTTGTTCGCCTATGCGGTGACCTTGGCGGCGCTTTTTTTGCCGCTAAGCACGCTGGGGCTGCAGCGTATCGTGGTGCGTGAGCTGGCGCGCGGCAATGCCTCCGAAGGAAGCATGCTGGGATCGATGAGTGTGGCTCGGCTGGCCGGAGGATTTCTGGGCTGTGCGCTTGCGGTGCTCGTTGCGGCGGTGACCGCTGAAACTAATCGCGGATTGCAGACTGGCTTGGTGGCCTTGGTGGCCGCGGGCAATCTGTTGCAGGCCTTTGATGTGATTGATTGGTCGTTTCAGGCCAAAGGGGATTTCAAGCGCGGCACCGCTGCCAAATTCGGGGCGTATATTGTGATGGCCGGAATTAAGCTGATCATTTTGTTTGCCGGTGCAGGGTTGATATCCCTCGCGATCGCCACCATGGCGGAAATGCTCCTTTCGGCTGTATTTCAAGCGGTCGCTTGGTGGCGTGCCGACGATCGTCAGTCGGGATGGCAGTTTGATCCCACTTTGACGGTTGCGATGTTGCGGCTGTCGGCACCCTTGTTGGCAGGGGAGATTGCAGGCTGGGTTTTTCAGAAAGCGGACATGCTGATCTTGCAGCGCTTTGCGAGTGAAAGTGAAGTGGGCTATTATGCGATTGCGCAACGGCTCGCCCAGGTGGGATTTTTTCTTCCCGTGCTGGCGGTGCAGGTTTTTTCCCCCATGGTGGCGCAGGTGCAGACTGAAGCCGAAGCGCTCGCTTTGGTGCAAAAGGTGATGAATGGCCTGGTGCTGGTCGCTTATGCACTGTCACTGTGCCTGATGCTGAGTTCGGGGTTTTTGGTCTGCGGGCTATTCGGCGGCGCGTTTGCTCCTGCCGCCGGATTGCTGGTGTATTTGGCTTGGAGCAACGTCTTTGTCTTCATGGGCTGTGCGCATACCTTGTACTTGGTGAACCGCGACGCCCAGAAACTTTCGCTTCGTCTGGCTTGGATCACCGCAGTGGCGAGTATCGGCCTGAATATTGTTTTGGTGCCATGGCTGCATGCCTTGGGCGCGGTGCTCGCCAATTTGGGTGCTTACGCGATGACGACAATTTTTGGGGTGGTTCTTTTTCGCACCAGCCGGCCTTTGCTGGCCGTCAACCTCTGGTCACTCGCGTCGCCCATTACTCTGTTTCGGTCAGGTCCCAATCCCCCAGAAAAACCGGCTGAGCCGAGTTCCGGAGCATGAAGATCGCAGTTGTCAGTCATGTGCGGGCCGGGCATGTATCCGCTTATCACCGGCTTTATGTCGAACATTTCAGGATGGCCGGCTGTGAGGTTCTGGATCTCGGGCCGCCTGAGCCGCCGGGAATTTTTGGGCGGGTATTGGGCCAATTGGAGCGGTTCGGCTGGTGGCGCGGACGCCAGACTTGGCGCCGGGCGGCGCAACGAATTCACGCGGCGGAAAAAGCCTCGGGCGGCGAACCCGCGAAAGTGTTTTTCTCTTATCTCGATTCGGGCTTTTTGGAGCCGAAGCTCGCTCCGTCTGAGGTTGAGCGGTGGCTGCCGCGTGGTTGGGCCGGAGTGGTGAACGGACCTGCGGCAGTGAAAAAGGCGGGGCAGTTCAGTGGAAAAGAAAGGGTGTTGGCGGCGAAGTATTGCCGGGCACTAGTGGTGACGGATGATAGTTTTGTTGCGGCCTGCAAAACTTCATGGCCGGGCAAGCCGGTGGTAGTGATGCCTGAGCTTGCCGATCTATCGCCGCCCGCTACCACCCCTGAACTCGTGGCATTGCGTGCCTGGGTTGGAAAACGCCGGTTGGTGGGGCTGCTCGGGGTGATCAGCGCCAAGAAAAATGTTGCGGCGTTGCTCGCCTGTGCAGGCCGGGCTCTCGTAGAACGGCCGGATCTGGCCTTTGTGATCGCGGGAGATTTTTCCGCAAAAGCCTGTTCCGGACCCGAACGTCGGGCCCTGGGAAAAAAATTGGCCCATCTGCCGGCCAACTGTCGCTTTTATCCCGAACCGATTTCCGAAGGTCCGCATTTTAATGGCTGGGTCACTGCCTGTGACTATCTTTGGTTGGCTTACCGAAACGTCGTCTATAAAAGCAACATGCTAACGAAGGCGGCCCATTTTCGGAGGGCAGTACTAGTCAGTCCCGGCGGAGTCATGGCGGCTCATACGGTGCAGTATCGGCTGGGAGAAATTGTTGATCCGGAAAATAGCGATCAGGTCATGGCTGCTTTTGAACAGTTGATGAAAACGCCCGCAGACATTCGGGCCTTTGACGAATTCTCTGCGCTCAACAGCAACGCGAAATTGGCGGCTACCGTTCAAAGTGTGTTGCAGGCGTTTCAGACCTGAAACCCGCGGTGAATCCCGATTCGATTTTCAATTGTCGGTTCGACTCGCGGCCCGATGATCCCGGCCGCAGCGCGAGATTGACAGCATTCGACTGCCTCCGGTCTGATACCGTCAAATGAAGACCGCGGTTGCGTTCATTGTATTTAAACGTCCGGCCGTGACGTGCCAGGTTCTTGCGGCTATCCGTACGGCCCAGCCGCCGATGCTGTTTGTGATCGCGGATGGACCGCGTGCGGGAAAAATGGAGGAAGCGGATAAATGCATTCAGGTGCGGCGAGTGATAGAGGAAGGCGTAGATTGGCCATGCGAGGTGGTGAAAATCTACGCGGACAAAAACTTGGGGTGCGCCCGGCGGGTGTCATCCGGCCTGGACGAGGTGTTTCGGCGGGTGGAAGAGGCAATCATTCTTGAGGACGATTGTCTGCCGCATCCGACCTTTTTCCCGTTTTGCGAAACCCTTCTTGAGCGTTATCGGGACGATGAACGTGTCGCACAGATTGCCGGCTGTAATTTCTTCCCCGAATCGTTCAAGGCCGTGACCGAGAGTTATTGCTTTTCGCGTTATCCGCACTGCTGGGGTTGGGCGACATGGCGCCGGGCTTGGCGGCACTATGATCATGAGATGCGGTCATGGAAAACTGCACGCGAAGCAGGTTGGAAACTACCCGTTGAGCGGCCGGGTGAGTGCGTGGTCTGGGCCGGGTGTTTTGATGCGGTCTCTCGTGGGGCGCTTGATTCCTGGGCTTATCGTTGGACGGCCTCGCTGTGGGCGTGTGGCGCATTATCAATTACGTCCGCCCAAAATTTGGTCACCAACATAGGCTTCGGCGATGACGCCACGCATACCACGGGCGGCATTTGGGGCAATCGCGCACTGGGATCGGCGCATTTTCCACTCTTGCACCCTGCGGCAGTCAGCCGAAACGAAGCGGCGGACGCTTTGACTGGTCGGTTGGTGTTTGAACCCCCCTCAATCTTCCGGAGGATTCTGCGGTTTTGCCGCCGTCTTTTGGGCCTATGAACAATATTTATCATCCGCGTGGATTTTGGAACGGGCTTTTGCGGCAGCCTGCTTGGCACCTTCGCGAGTATTGGCGCAGCCCGGCTTATCGGGCCCTGCATCGGTTTCACGCACGGTTGGCGCGATTGCCGCGGTTCACCCCGGCGGAAGTTGTCTTTTTCGGTCAGCGGGTACGGCTTTGCGATGCGCCCAGTTTCCTGAGCGCATGGGACGAGATTTTTGTCAATCGCATCTATGAAATCCGTCGCGATCCCTCCCATGTGCCCTGTCTCGTTGATGCAGGTGCCAACATCGGTCTGGCCGCGCTGTTCTGGCAATGGCGCTACGGTCATTTCAGGTATGTCGGTATTGAGCCGGATCCTGTGATCGCAGCGTGCTGCCGGGAGAATTTGCGGGCCTGGAAGATCGATGGCGAATTGCACGAGGTCGCAGTGGCCGGCAAGGAGGGGTGTTCCTGGTTCCAGCCCGATCATGCCGACGGCGGTCAGCTGGCGACCGGTCGTCCCGCTGGCAGCATTCAGCCTTTTGAGGTGGAGCTAAGACGCCTTTCCGCTTTTCTGCCTGACTCGGTTGATTTGCTGAAAATTGATATCGAAGGAGCCGAAGGAGAAGTGCTGGCTGAGATTGCGCCCTGCCTGCCACGCGTGAAGGCCCTCTTTGTTGAATGGCACAGCCGGGCCGGTGCGGGCGGATTGGGCCAGGCGATCCGTCTGCTTGAGTCTGCGGGATTTGAATGTTTTGTTCAGGTGGTCCGCGGCCCCCCCCGGCCTTTCCTCGCCTATAAGCCTGCGCAGGGATTCTCACAGCAATTAAACCTTTACGCCACATGCCTGTGATTCCGGCCAAATTCTGCGCTGTCTTGCGCATGGGTAAGATTGCGGGATTTGTGGCGCCCGTGCACCATGCTGGTGGAAGATGAGCAACTACTGCACCTTTTTTGATCGGGGGTATCTGCCGCAAGGACTGGCTTTGTGGCACTCGTTGCAGCGGCACGAGGCGAGTGCAGTGTTGTGGGTGCTAGCGCTTGATGACGAAACCGCCGGCGTGCTGCGTGCGATTGCCTCGCCGGGCACGCGTGTGGTGCTGCTCGCCGAGCTGCTGGCGGCGGATCCGGCGTTGGCCGCGGTTCAAGCCGGCCGGACCCGGCAGGAATTTGTCTTCACGCTCAAGCCTTGCCTATGCCGGTATCTGCTGTGTGCCGGACAAGGGATCGACGTGCTGACTTATCTGGATTCGGACCTGTATTTTTTCGGCCATCCTGGGCTGATCCAGCGCGAACTGGAGGAGGGCAGTGTTCTTTTAGTGCCGCACCGGTATCCACCTTGGCATGACGACAGCGCCACCTACGGATATTTCAATGCTGGCGTGCTGGCATTTCGAGACGACGGGCCCGGTCGGGCCTGTCTTGATCGGTGGCGGGAAGAATGTCTGGAATCTTGCGCCCTCGTGGCGGGCGGTCTCTGCTATGGCGATCAGAAATATCTCGATGCATGGCCTGCACGTTACGGAGCGCCTGTACGAGTAAGTCAAAATCCGGGGCTGAATCTCGCGCCCTGGAACTGGGCGCGGCATGCCTGCGTGGTCAGTTCCCCGGGCGTGCAGGTTGATGGAGCACCATTGATCGCCTTTCATTTTGCACAGTTCCGGCGGGTAAACGCACGTTGGTTCGACTCGGGCCAGCTCGAATACGGTATCATGCCGTTGCGGCTGCGATCGCAACTTTACGAGACGTATTGGGCCGCGCTGGTCGCGTCGGAGGCGGAGATTCGCCGGGTGCGGCCGGAGTTCACCCTGTCCGGCCGAGGATGGAAGGCATCGCTCGGTGCCTGGCACCTGGCATTGCTGCGGCTATTCTGGGGACAATTCTGGTGGCGGCTTGGGCCGTGGTGGCTGGCGGGTCGGTTCGGACTTGGGCAGATGTCTGGACGGATGATGGCAATCTATCGGCGCGTCAGACGCCGGCAGCGATGAAAATATTGGTCGTCACTCCCACGTTGGGCGAATCACGGTGGCTGGCCGACACGGTGGCGAGTGTGGCGGCGCTGCCACTCGCGTATGAACATGTGCTGGTCGCTCCTGAGGTTGCCGTGCCAGCACTGACCGCACGCTTTTCCGGTGTTACCGTCGTGGCTGAAACCAAGGGCGGCGGCATGTATGCGGCGGTTAACACGGGGCTTGAAGCCGCGCGCGACTGGGATGCATTCACGTATATCAACGATGATGATCTATTGCTGCCGCACTTCGTGACAGTGGCCGCTGCCCTGGAGAGGTCGGCAGGCCGACCGTTGATCGTGTACGGACGGGTGCGGCTGATTGACGGAGCCGGGCGGCGACTCGGGGCGATCCCGGTTTCGCCGATGCCACGACTCAATCGTGATCTCTATGCGCAGCGGATTGAGCCGGTCTTTCAACATGGCACGCTCGTGAGCCGCGCAACCTGGAAGCAACAGGGCGGCTTTGATCCGGCGTTTCGCTTTTGCGGAGATTCGGAGTACCTAGCCCGATTGTGTATCCATGGCGTATCGGCATTGCGGGTGAGCGGTGAGGTGGCGGCATTCCGACTGAGACATGGTCAGTTGACGAAAAATCGTTTGGTCATGGTCGAGGAACGAAAGCGGGTGGACCAAAAACTGAACCTGCCGGCAGAGAGCAAAAAAATCAGGCATCATTGGGCGCGGTTGATTTTTCGCACTGCCAACCTGCCAGTCTATGCCGAGCGTATTCTCCGCCACGGTTTTGTGTCGTTCGATGAGCTGCTCGAACGAGGAGAGTGAGCCGTTTTCACTTGTACCGGTTGGAAACAAAAAACCGGCTCGTCGCGGGCGCAAAGGCCAGATCCACCTGCCAGAGCGCACCGTCCTTTGGCCGGCGCATCGGATCAGCAAGATCGCAGCAGCGAAAGCCCCGCGTCTCCAACCAAGCGCAGAGCTCGTGAAACCGCAGGCAACCGGGGGTCAGGGTGAAATTGTACGCTTCGATGACAAGCAAATGGGTTTGGCGCAGGACATCCGTCGCACCGTCGAGCACGGCGACCTCGTAGCCGTGGGTATCTAGTTTTAAGCAATACGGCCCGGATAGATTGCGCGCCGCGACCACGGCATCGATGGTTTCCACGGGAACCGTTCGCGTGGCAGTATCACCCGGACCGGCGACTCCGCTGCCATCAAGGGCGGAATCAACCACAAACGAGACGCTGCCGGCGTTGGCTCCTGCCGCAGCCGCGACAAAATCAAAACCATGTGTTTTCTGCAACTGAGCCAGTGCGGCTTGACGTTCGGACAAGGGTTCGAACAGCAGGAATTTTGCGGTGGGAAAACATGAAAGCGCGCGCAGCGACCAGATGCCATCTGAAGCCCCGATGTCGATGACGGTGGCAGGTGCAACTCCCCGGGCGCGGGCGCGCGCGAGCAGGCCGGACATGACAAAGGCACGGTCGTGGCGCATCAGGTGAAGGCCCATGGGCGCCAAGATGGCGTTGGCGATACGCTGCAGATGGGAACGAAAGGTTTCAGCCATGGGGGCGGGAGTGGCGTACAATATTTTTGCGCAGGTAGCGGAAAACGGATCCGAGATCCCAGAACCAACAATGCCATGCAGGGAAATACCGATGGCGGACGGTGATTTCCTCACGGTATCCAAACCAGTTTCCCGCATCACTCAGTCCGCCGCTTGCGCATCGGGCAACCAACAGTTGGACGCTTTCAAAACGGACACCTTTTTTCCACAGTCGCAGATTAAAATCGTAGTCGGCCATTATCTGAAGGCCAAGATCGAATCCGGCCTCGGCGGTCAAAAGCGAGCGGCGATAGAACGCCGCCTGATGATGGACAAAATTACGCCGCACGACGCCCGGTGGGTGCGCAAGACGGTAGACCCGTGTGTCATCGTAGGTCGCTTCGCCCACCACGACGCCGGCGTCAGTTCGGACGAGGGCTTCGGTTGCGCACGCCAGCACGTTGTTGCTGGCGAGCCGGTCATCGGCTCCAAGGAAATAGACCCAGGTGCCGCGCGCAGCGGTGATGCCCTTGTTCATCGCATCGTAGATGCCATGATCAGGCTCTGCGATCAGGGCGGTAATCTGTTCTTGGCGGGCTTCCAACCACTCGCGGGAACCGTCCGTGGAGGCGCCGTCGATCACGACAAGCTCATAGTTTGCTTCTTGTTGGCCCCACACAGTATCGAGTGCGGCCTGCAAATGCAGGCCGGGGTTGCGACACACGACAATGATGCTGAAGAACGGTACTGATGCTGGCATGGCGTTTTGCTCAGGTATATCATCTGGTATTGATGCCTTGGTTGATTACATTCTTCAGCATATGGTTTGCCTGAAAATCAGGCATGGACGTTCCCATCGGATTGCAGGAAGCGAATCTTCGGCAAATAAATACTAACCAGGCGGTGGCGGGGTAGTCGCATGGATGATACGGCAAATCCGACGATGCGCTTGTCGGGGGCATAAGTCAATTGGCACATGATCGAGGCAAGACGGTGCCTTGCTAGATTTGAAATGCACCGGCAGATAACTTGATGCGGCTGCAGAGGAATTTTGATGACGTATGACTTGCGCACAAAAACTTTTTTGTCATGGGCGTTTCGCCTGGCGGCGTTGCCGCGCTTTCTTTCATTTTAAAATTTGTGGGCGACGAGGCGCTGGGCACAAATGGTCGCGAAGGAGATGATTCCGATGTTGCCGGCTTGAATTTTTGCCTGGGGTTGCAGTGCCATGCATGTCAGCTGACTTTGGCCGGGGCGATCCGCACAGATAAAATTTCGATTACAATGATTGCATGCCCTGCGTTTTATAACGCAATGTCCCGGATTGCATGATGAATTGTCGTTTGGTTTGTCATGTGCTGCATTTCCCTCGAACATGCGGGTTCACACAAAAGCATGATTTCTGGCATTATACTCTTGCCTTGGCGGGCACGTTTGGTGGCCGCGTGTGCGATCGGACTGGCCGTGTGGGCGTTGCGGGTGGCACTGATTGGTGACTTGGGCACAGGGATTCCGTATATGGATCAATGGTATCGTGAAGGCTTGGTTGTATATGAGCCTTGGCTGCAGGGGAGATTGCCCTGGCGGGTGATTTTTGAACCGCATCTTGAGCACAGGATAGTTTGGACCAATCTGTGGAATCTCGGGCTCCTGGAGTTGTGCGGCCAATGGGAACCGATGGTGCAAATGGTCGCCCAAGCGGGGATCACCGCCGTGACGGCGGCGTTTTGCGTCTGGATTTTGCTGCCGGCGCAAACGGAGTGGTATTGGCGGGCGGCGGTGCTCGCCGGTGCCGTGCTCGCGTTTGGCGCGTCCTTGGCTTACGAAAATATCCTGTGGGGATTCCAGTCGCAGTTTGGTTTTTTTGTCATGTTGAGCCTGCTAGGGTGTGCGGCCACAGCGCGCGCGTGGCAGCACGGTCGATATGCCGGGTTGGCTTTGGTTGCGGGACTGGCTGCGCCATTGGCCATGGGGGCAGGCGCTTTGGTCGGACCGATCATTGTCATTCTGGCCATATTGGTTATGGCCAGCGAGCGAAAGGTGTCGTCCCGGAGCGGTGGAATGCTGGCGATTGGAATGGTCTGTTTGTTCTGGGGGCTGTTACTGCGGAGTGACTCGCCCAGCACGGTGTATGCACATGCGAAATCATTCGGCCAGTTTTTACGTGTCTGGGCGGCGGCGGGTGCCTGGCCCAATTCCCCGATTCCGTGGCTGGCAGCACTGGCCTGTCTGCCGATAATTCTATTAACCGTTCAAATTTTGCGAAAGGGGGTTCGGCCCCAAGACCACGAATTGTTTATTTGCGGGGTGTTTTTCTGGGCCATGGCCAGTGCGGCCGGCGGTGCCTGGCTCCGCGGGGCATTGGGTCCGGTGCTGCCCGCAAGATATCGCGACATTCTCGCTCTGTTGTGCTGGGTGAATGGATTGGCCTTGGTGATGGTGCTTAGCCATTGGTGGGAGCAAGGGAAGCGGCGCTATCGATTTTTGGGTGTGGGCATCGCCATGGCATGGTCTTGCTTCGCGATTTATGGTGGTGCAAAAGTGCTGGACCATTTTAGCAAGGTTGACCGGCCGGCCTGGCAGAAATCCTCCGCCGAACAATTTGAGGAGGCCAATTCCATATTGGAAGGCCTGGCGGACTCTGGGTTTGCCGTCAGCAAACCAGGAAAAGGATTCTTCCCCCCAGAAAAAGTCTTGGCGTCACGCGTTCTAGCCCCCTTTCTTCCCCCGGAAATTCAAGTGCCCTTCAAGGGAATTACACCGATCAATGCGTTCGCTGTTGGTCAGGCTGACGCCAATCAATGGGTGTGGCAGAGCGAGTGTTTTGAAGCCAAGGTGAAAGCAATGATCATGTTTGTGCGTGGCGACGGAAAGGAACTCCAACTGATGTTAGAAAATCAAACTAACGGAAGCAGGATGGAGTTTGCGCCATCGGGGCGCCGGATTGGCGATTTGTCGGAATGGTTGGTTCGCACCACTCCGGGCAGGTACCGGGTTTGTATCAGGACTGGCGCAGTCAAAGGAGAATTGGTTGTGACCTTGCCTCGTCCATTAAGCATTGCCAGTTACTGGGTGAGGAAGGGCGCAGCTGAAGGCGTCAGGTTGGTCGAGTTCGCGGGCATATGCTTGGCGGTGGCGTGGTGGGTCACTCGCAACCGGCCGGATGTGGCCGGGAATATTGCCCGTACCAATTGCCGTTCCGCTGGTTTTTGCTCCTGATAGTATGTCCCGGTGCCATTGTCCCGCGACCAAAGTGCCCCTTCCAATGAAAACAGATTCAACCTTAACCTGCCGCTCTCGATTGGTGGCGGCATGTGCGATCGGACTTGCCGTGTGGGCGTTGCGGGTGGCGTTGATTGGAGATTTGGGGACGGGCATCCCCTGGATGGACCAATGGGACCGTGAGGGCCTGTTTATTTACGAGCCTTGGGTGCAAGGGCAATTGTCCTGGCGGGCGATCTTCGAGCCGTATCTTGAGCATCGGATCGCTTGGACCAACCTTTGGAATATAGCGCTATTTGAGCTATGCGGACAATGGGACCCCATGGTGCAGATAGTCGCACAGGCGGTGATTCCGGCGCTGACGGCCGGATTCTGCGTCTGGGGTCTGGTTGTGGCGCATTCCGGGCGGCTGTGGCGCAGCGCGGTGCTCGCGGGGGCCCTGATGGCGTTTGGCGCTCCCTTTGCCTACCAAAATATTCTGTGGGGCTTTCAGTCATCCTTCGCGCTTTATGTGCTGCTGAGCCTGGGAGGATGTGCGGCTGCAGCACTGGCGTGGGGGAACCCGCAGTATGGCGGGCTGGCCTTGCTGGCAGGGCTGGCCGCGCCGTTGGCCATGGGGGCCGGCGCCTTGGTCGGGCCAATCATTTTTGCGCTGACCATTTTGGTGATGCTGGCTGAAAAGAAAGTGACGCGCCGCAGTCGGGGGATGCTGCTGGTTGGATTGGTCTGTTTGGGGTGGGGATTGGCGCTGCGAAGTACCTCAACTGCCATGAATTTTACCCATGCCAGATCGTTATCTGAATTTGGCAAGGTTTGGCTCGCGGCGTGCGCCTGGCCGAACAGCCGGTTTCCCTGGATGGCGGGATTGGCCTGTTTGCCGGTGGGGCTGTTGATCGTCCAGGTTGTGCGCAAAGCAAGTTCCCCGCGGTCGCATGAACTGTTCATCGTCGGGGTGTTTTTGTGGGCCACGGCCAGCGCGGCCGCTGGCGCTTGGGCGCGGGGAGCGCTGGGCTCGATCCCGCCATCGCGCTATTGTGATTTTCTCACCGTGCTGTGCTGGGTGAATCTGCTGGCCTTGTTTTCGGTGCTGCGTGCATGGCGGGAACAAGGGAAGGTGCGATGGCGGGCCCCGGGTGTGCTGATCACAATGGCATGGCTGGGATCGGTCATTTATGGCGGCATCGGTATGATGGAACATTTTGTCAAGATCGACCGGCCGGACTGGCAAAAGTCCGCGACCCAACAATTCGAAGAGGCGAATTCCACACTGGTCGGGCTTTCGACTGCCGTTTCTGTCAGGGAAAAATCAGGGAGACAGCCAAAGAATTACGAAAAGGTCTTTGAGTCACAAGTGTTGGCCCCGTTTCTGCCTCCGGAAATTCGATTGCCCATAAAGGGGGTTGCTCCGGACGATACCTTGGCGGTTGGTCGAGCCGATGCCGAGCCAGCATGGGAGTGGCAGAGCGGATGTTTTGCCAGCCGAACGTCGGCCATGATTATGTTTGTTCGTGGTGACGCGGCCAAACTCGATCTGGCCTTGTTGAACCAAAGTGGTGAAGCCAAGGCGGAATTTCAGCCTTGGGGGCGGCATATTGGGGGATGGTCGGAATGGTTGGTTCGTCCGCCTTTGGGGCAGTACCGGTTAAGCATCAGGGCGGCCTCTGCCTCGGGTGGTTTTGCGGTGATATTGCCCAAGCCTCTCAGTGCCGCCGGTTATTGGGCGAGATGTGTCTCGGCTGAGCAGGCAAGATTGGTCGAACTGGCTGGGATTTGTTTGGCGGTCGCGTTGTTGGTCTGCCAGGCCAAGGAGCGTTCGGATAAAGGCACGCCCAAATCAGTTGAAGCCGATGCATAATACCAATCCCGTGCTTTCCATCGTGATCGTGGCATACCGGTCACGGGATGAACTGCCGGCTTGTTTGCGTTCCTTGCCCGGTGAATTGCTGGGGCGCCCGGTGGAAGTGTGGGTGGTGAATAATTCTCCGGGCGATGGCGTGGCAGAGTGGATGGCAAAAGAATTTCCCGCGATGCGCTGGGCGGAGCCGGGCGCGAATCTGGGCTTCGGCCGGGCCAACAATCTCGGGTTTCGCGCCACAACGGGCGAGTGTGTTTTGTTTCTCAATCCGGATACGGTGTGCAATCTGCCGGCGCTTGAACATTGCCTGCGACGGATGTTGACGGAGCCCGAGCTTGGGTTGATTTCCCCAAAACTGGTGCAAGCCGACGGTGCAATGGATCTGGCCTGTCGGCGAAGCATTCCGACTTTGTGGGATGGGTTCTGCCGGGCGACCGGTTTGGCGGCGACGTTTCCGCGCACGGCTCTGTTCACCGGCTACAATCTCACGCATTTGCCCGAGGACAGTACCTATGCCGTCGGCGCGATCAATGGGGCCTTCATGCTGGCAAGACGAGCGGTGCTGGAACAGGTGGCGGTTGACGGACAGGTTTTCGACGAGAAATTTTTCATGTATGGTGATGATCTTGATCTGTGTATCCGGGTGGCCCGTGCCGGTTACACAATTGTCTATGACGGGCGGGTGCAAATCACACACTTAAAGGGACAAAGCGTCGCGAAAGAATACGACGCGATGTCGGTAGCGATCTTCGATGCCAATCGCGATGTCTACCTGAAGCACTTCAATCCGCAAAACTTCCGCTTGGTTCGCTGGCGCTGGCGGCTCGCCTTCGGTTTATGGAAGAAAATTTCGCTGTGGCGGGCACGCCGACGTGGACACCACCGGGTGCGGCCAATTTAATTTCAATGACGGGTAAACCGAATAGCCTCACCTCGGGCTGGCTTCTGCCATTCATCGCGTTCGCCTTGATATTGGTCGCACAACTTTGGTTGGTGGCGATGGCCGGCACCGATATTCCGTTTTATGATCAATGGGATGTTGAAGGCGGCTGGCTATATCCTGCCTTTCTGGATGGCTCGCTCCACTTTGCCGATTTGTTTCGTCCGCACAGTGAACATCGCATCGTCTGGACGCATCTGCTGAATCTTCTCACGTTTTATGCGAATGGAAATCGATGGGATCCGTTGGTCCAATTGGCGGTCGGTGCCGTCCTCCATGCGCTGTGTGCAGCGGTATTGGTGCACTTGCTTACCCGTGGCCTGAGATCTGGATCTCGAACGGTCATTGTTATAGGTGCATTGCTTGCAAATCTGCCTGTCCTGGGATGGCACAACGCGTTGTGGGGATTTCAGTCGTCCGTATATTTTGTACTCCTGTTTGCCACGCTCGCCTATGCCCTGTTGGATGGATCGGCTTTCCGCTCTCGCCGGCAATACGTCGGGTGGGTGATGGTGCTTTTCGCCTTGTTCGCAATGGGGCCTGGGTTGCTCGTACCTGTGGCACTGTTCGGTCTGGGGTTGGTACGATTTCTTGAGTCGGGGGAAATGGCTAGCGACATTCTGCGGCAATATTGGCCCGTCCTGCCGTTGCTGGCCCTGACGGTAATCCTGCGAAGGACTGTGCCGGAGCATGCGGTGCTGCAAGCGGGATCAATCGGACAATTTATCAGGGTTGCGAGTCGGGTCATGGCTTGGCCGCATGTTGAGCAGCCCTTGGCTGCCTTTGCGCTTAATCTTCCGATTTCTTTTCTTCTGTTTAGTCGTATCATGGGCAGGCGGCGGCCTGCCCATGGGGAAAACTTTGTTTTATTGATGGGTGGTTGGAGTGTGGCTATTGCCCTGGCTACCGCCTGGTCTCGTGGTGGCAGTGATGAGCTGGTCGGCGGTGTGCCGTCGCGATACGCCGACTTGATCGTGCTGTTGCCACTGGCCAATTTGTGGTGCCTTGTCACCTTGCTTTGTGAATCAGGGCCATGGCGGCGTGCGAGCAGCCAATTGGTAGCGGGAATTTGGGTTCTGTTTCTACTGGTGGGCTGGGTGGGTTTGTCGGTGCAAATGATGCGCGGGATTATCCTGCCCCGTGCGCGTGATCCGCTGGCACCGGTGCGACTGGCGGTTGCCTTTGAAGCGTCAGTCGATCCTGCCGTGTTTGACGGGCAGCCCCGTTTGTTGGTGCCGCATCCCAATCTTGCTTCCGTGCAGCGTGTGCTCACCGATCCTCGGATGAAAGGCGCTTTGCCTCCCTCATTGCAGGCCGGCCAACCGATGGGGCCGTTGTCCCGGGCCATCCGAAAAGTGCTTGGCCGTTAAGCCGGGTTTTTCCAGCGCACGAAGGTCAGGGCGATGATTTGCAGGTCGAGCCAGAGCGACCAATTTTCGATATAATAGATATCGTGCTGGATCCGGCGGGCGATGGAGCTTTCGCCGCGCAGCCCGTTGACTTGCGCCCAGCCGGTCATGCCGGGTTTGACCAGATGCCGGGGAAGATAGTGGGGTATGACGGCGGAGAGTTGGTCGACGTGATGCGGGCGCTCTGGACGCGGTCCCACGAGACTCATGTCGCCGCAGAGCACATTCCAGTATTGCGGCAGTTCGTCGAGATTCCAGCGACGCATGAAGCCGCCGATCCTTAGCAGCCGTGGATCACCGGGCAGGGTGCTGACGTGATGGGCATCGGTTGTCGCCGCGTCGGGCAGCATGCTGCGCAGCTTCCACAGCGTGAACGGTGCGTGGCCGGCACCAATGCGAGTCTGGTGAAAAAAGACCGGTCCGCCAGGGGATTCGCGTTTGATCAAGACGGCCAGCAGGGCGATCACGGGGGCGCTGAGCAGCAAGCCGGCGATCGCGCCAACGATATCCATGATCCGTTTGAGCGCGCGGTTGAAGAGTTTGTTGATGACCAGTTCCTCCACGCCCAGCACGGGCAGCCGGCCGATCGATTGGAGCCGCAATCCGCTGAGCAAAATCTGGAAAGAGGAGGGGATTATCTTCCATTCAACGTAGGTGCGCTCGCAGATTTCCACCGCGCGGAGCACTTGTTCCCGCGGCGTATCCGTGCGGGCGGCAATGAGCACGTCGATCTGATGCTGGCGCAATAGAGACTCGAGCTGGTCCAGCGTGCCGAGGGCACAATCGGCTCCGACCTCCCCGGGGAGCGTCACCGCGCCGCAGAAGCGGTACGGATGGGCGGGCTGGGCCGCGAGTTCCTCCGCAAGGGCACGTGCTTCATCATTCCAGCCGAGCACGGCCACCCGTTGCCGGATCCGATCGCGCCAGATCGGACGGGTGAGAATAAAATAAAACACCGAACGCCACACAAACATGACCGCAAGCACGCAAAGAAAGGCGATCACCACGAACAGCCGCGAGATGGGCGGGTCAAATTTCAGCACCAGCGACAGACCAAGGTAGGCAACGAGCCAGAAAGTGGTGCCTTTGAAAATGAGACCGATGCTTTGAAATTTCCTCAGCAGCAGCCGCTCCTCATATAGATTGAGCTGTGCGTAGGCGGCGATGAGAAAGGCAACGCCAACCAGCAGCAGTGGCAAGTAGGCGGCGAAGCTGGCATTGGGCACCGCGATGCCGAGCCAGCCCACCGGTGAATGATAGCGGAACCAGTAGCCTAGGGTCAGGCTGACAAAGGCAAAGAGGGTGTCGCCGAGCACCAGCACGGCGGGCAGAATAATTTTGCGCAGACGGGTGGGATTGACCGTGCTCATGGCGTGGCAGGCAGCCGTTTGAGCAGTTCGCCGGCCTTGAGCCACCCTTTCGGCGGGAACAGGGTGGAAGCGAATGTGGCGACGAGACGGTTTTGCTGCATCACATAGAGATTGGTGAGCACAGGTCCGTCGGGATGCAAGGCCAGGACACCGTAACCGGATCGGGCAAAGCGCGTGTCGACTAGTAAATAGGGTTCGTTTTCCAAACCGGCCGTGAGGAAGTCGTGCCAACGGGGTGGAGCGTGACGTGCGGCCCGGTGAACGAGGGCGACCGAGAAGTTTTCATCGTGCTTGGTTAACGCTGCGAACGCGTGATGTTCGGGCGGTTGCAGCCAGGCGTTGAGTAACAATGCCCAGTTGTAGGAGGCGGCAGCGGAAGGCGGAGGTTGGTTTTTATCGAGGGCCGCCAGCACTTGGACGAAGGCTTTGGTTTCTTGGTTGAAACCGGTTTGTGGCGCCGGCGCTTCATTTTCCCACCAGGCCCAAAGTTCGCGGACATAGCGCGCGGTGGGATGAGTGGCTGCGAGTTCGGCGATCAGGGTGTTGGCTTCGTGAAGGATTTTGGGACGGAGCGGAGCAAAGTCCGGCCATTCCCAAAGCGGGGCGGCGATGCAGGACGGGTCGTTGATCCATTCGAGCGCATAGGCGCGCACGGCTTCTGATTCGTGGCCCGCTCCCTGCAAGGCAAAACCCAGGCCCAAATAGGCTCCGCCCCGATGAGGAGCTTCGCTTACGGTGGCGAGGAAGTGAGGAATGGCGCGTGCAGGTTCATTGGTTTCCAGAGCGAGCCAGCCCAGGTTGAAGTGGGCAAATTCCTGGAGACAACCGGACGAAAGCGATTTTTCCAGTTCGGAGATGGCTCGAGCGGTGAGGCGGGCCTGTGCTGGTTTATCCTTGGTTTGGGCGCGTTGTTCGAGCAAACGTCCGGCATACTGATGCCGATAATAAGGATCGTAGGGCGCGCGTTGGGCCGCAGTTTCGAGATATTCGTATCCTTCGTTGATGCGTCCGGTGCCGAATAAAATGAGCGACTGTTCATAGGCGAAGCGGGCCAACAAATCCCGTCCGGTCAGGAAGAGGGGGGGGAGCAAAATGATGACGAGAGCAAGACTGAAACGCCACTTCGCTGCGCGAGAAACCGGGAGTGAGCTGGGAACACGTTCGCAGAAAAAAAACAAAGCGAGATTGAGTACAAGCAGCGCGTTCATGGCCGGTACATCGAGTTCATGATCGGTCAACATGAACAGGCCGTAGCCGAGGAGACTGGCTGCTGAGGTCAGTGTGAGTGGAGAGGGCGGGGCTCCGTATGCGATTTGCCAGAGTCGTCGGCCAAAGGCGCCCAGTAAGATGAGCGATGCAAGTGCCCCGCCGCAGCCCAGAGTTGCCCAGATCTGGGCCGGCGTGTTGTGGAGCTGCAGGACACTGTCCACGCCACCGCTGAGCTCGCGGCGCACTTGCGGATAGACCAGCGGGATCGTGCCCGGGCCCCAGCCAATCCAGGGTCGGGCGAGTCCCAGCTTTACTCCGGCTTCGAGCATGGCATTGCGCTGCACATTGCTTTCATGTGCGCTTTCGCTCCACGCTTGGCCCCGGGCCAGTTCGCGAAGACGTGGATTGGACCACACAGCGAATGCCACCAGTGTCACTGCGATAATGACCACGCTCGCTTTGATTTTGACCGGCCATCTGGCACGGATAAAAACGTAACCCGCAGCGACCATACATACCGCTCCGGCGGCGAGCACGCCACCGCGGCTGCTGGTGGTCAGCAAGGCGACAAACCCGGTGACGGTCGCGACGACCCAGCCCATGCGCTCGATTCCCTTGGCGTTAAGCGAGGCATAAACCAGCCAAGGCAAAACCAAAAGCAGTGCTCCGGCGTTGTAGATCGAATGACCAAAAGGAAAGTCGTTACGCGTCGCCCAGGCGAATTCTCCATAGCGCCAGCTCCAGCCGATCATGCTGACAAGGACGAGCAAGGCACCGAATCCGGTCAGGCCTCGGGTCAGGAATTGGGCGCGCGAGGGGGCGCCTTGGGCTGATTCGGCCAGCCAGTCATGCAGCCAGAAAAACAGGGCGACTCCGCCGATGGTCGGCCAGATCCGCAACAGACTGTGCTCGACAAAAGGACTGAACGCAGCCGACAGCGCGGTGGCTGCGGTGAGGACTCCAAGACCGATGCAGAGCAGCTTGTTGGGCGCCGTCCAAGAATTCCGAAACGCCAGTCGACCGATCACTGCCGCCAGCGGTGTGAGCCAAAATAAACTCAGCCAAGGCACCGACGGCCAGGTATACTCGCGGGTTGCTGAAGGATAAATACAGGTGAGCACAGCCACCCCGAAGGCAGACAAAATCAGCAGATGGGCCGGCCACAGCTGCAGTTTATACGGAGGTTGACTGGGCACATTATTGGGGATCATGCGCTACGGCAGGGAGTGCACCGTTTCCCCGCCGTAGGCGCGAGCATGATTTACCGGATAAGAGGATCGGCTATTCAGCCTGCTTTGTCGCTTCTGCTGGTAAAACAAGCGGAGTTCCCCACGGGGATTCGAATCCCCATTACCCTCGTAAATGACGATGCATTGATCGCGCCGTTGAACCTGTCGCATGCAGGTGGCGCATCGTGAAACGCTCAGGCCCGAGTGCGTTGTCATTTTGCCACACTCCTCTGGGGCAGCCATGACGGGTGGGATTGTCCTCGGCACCATAGTGTAGCTGGCCAAGCTCATTGGCACCGCTTGCATGCTTGGTTCATTGGTGCCGACACTGATCCAAAGGGCAGCACCGAGTATTTCCTTCGTTTTCGGCAATGACCGTCTTTTGCTGGGCAAAAGAAAGCCGTCCAGAAATTGGACGGCAAGAAATTCAAATTATGCACGCATCAGCCTTCCGGCTCGGTGGCGACGAGCAGTGATAAGAGAGCGAGAATGACTACGCAGGTGATCATAACTTGGTGTAAGCGGCACTCGATCAGAGTACCTGAAATGTAAATTTGTTCCCCGGCTAGAATTTGCGCGTTCGATCGCAAAAACTGGGTTCTAAGTTCGATGAGCAGGGTCAATGCTAACCGAGCGGGGAAAATCACTCAAAAGCGAAAGGCTCGCAAGTAGAAAGCCGGATTCTCCTGCCGCTGATCAGATAAACACTTTATTAATATGGCGATTAAGGTTTGGGCTTTGGATGGGCATTATCGGTGCCTGAAAGGGCAGTTTACCGGTGCCAAGTTGACTTTTGCTGCCTCGGTCAGGGTACGAAGAGAAACCCCGCGATGGCCATGCTCGGCAAAAAGCCGTCCGGCTGCATGGCAATCGAATGACCCTTGCGGAAGGGTCGTCTCAGAATAGTCTCACTCCAACCCATTAAATTCATGAAATCGCCCTTTTTATTGCTTGTCAGTTTCAGTTTGGCTGCGTCCACGATCACATTCGCCGAAGATAAGCCCGTAACGGAAAAGCAGGTCAAAGTCACCTATGTGGCACCCGAAAAATTCACCGATTTCACCACTTCTGATTTTGGTGAGGCTTCAGAAAAAGACTTGAAGTACCTCACCGAACTTTTCACGGCGCACATTGAGTCGCTGGCCAAACAATACCTCGGTAAGGGTGAGCGGTTGGAAATTACCTTCAAGGACATCGATCTGGCCGGCCGGTTCGAGCCTGAGCGCGGACCCAATTGGCAGAATGTCCGGATCTATCGTGATATCGCCTACCCGAGGATGAATTTCACTTTCAAGCTTTACGGTTCCGACGGGCAGGTCCAGGCCGAGGGCGAACGCAAGCTGACGGATATGAACTATAATATGAATCTGCACCTGCCGACCACGGACCCCGAATATCGCTATGACAAGGCATTGCTCACCGATTGGATGCGCTCAGAGTTTAAGAAGAAGAAAATCTGAAACCCTTCTTTGCTGATCCCATAAGGAAGGTGCAGGATTTTCAGCTTCTGCGGATTTTCTTTTGACGCGCTGCGCCCCATCCTGCTCCAGTATGGCGTGATCGACGAGTCTAAGGCTTCCAGAATTGGCGAAAAGACCCATGGAGTTGCGTTGGTTTATTCCAAATTTGAAACGGAGCTGCAGGTGCGGCCGGATGACATCGACATGTATCAGCATGTGCATAGCAGCCGATATTTGGATTATGTGCTGGCTGCGCGGCTCGACCAGATGGAGCGCTGCTACGGTATGCCGATGGTTGAGTTTCAGAAACAAGGCTACGGCTGGTTCATTGCCGCCACGCAGATGAATTTCAAGCGGCCCCTGAATCTCGGCGACCGTTTCGTTGTCCGCTGCTGGATCGAGAATTTTACGCTCATCGGCTTGCGGGTGCGTTTTGAAATCGATCATCTGGCGGGAGCCCAGCGTTGCTGCGACGGTTGGTTTGACTATGTGATGGTTTCGCTGGAGACGACCCGTCCGGTGCGCATCCCGGAATGGATTCGCGCCAAATACAGTGTCTAACCTGCTACGCCTAAACAGCGTGAATAATTGCCTTGCGTTTAAGGACATCCGGTGCGTTCCTGTGCGCCTCGTTAGAGATAGCGTTTTAGGTGACAGGATCTGGTGAGTCGTTGGCTGAGCGTTTGGCTTAAGTGATGATTTCGAAACCCATAGTGGGAACGGACTGGCAGCGGATCGTGACTCTACGAATTATCACATGAGCAATACCAAACTATACGTCGGCAACATGTCCTTCCAGACTTCCGAAGACGAGCTTCGCTCGCACTTCGCCCAATTTGGCACGGTCGCCGATGTTTTCATCGCGATGGACAAATTCACCGGCCGCCCACGTGGCTTCGCCTTTGTTACGATGGGCACGGCCGATGAGGCCCGCATCGCCATCGAAAAGACCAACGGTGCCGATCTCGGCGGCCGCAATCTCCAGGTCAATGAAGCCCGTCCGAAGGAAGAGCGCACAGGCGGCGGCTTCGGCGGCGGCGAACGTCGTGGCTTCGGCGGCGGCGGCGGTGGCCGCGGCGGCTTCGGCGGCGGTCGTGGTGGTCGCGGCGGTGATCGCGGCGGCTTCGGCGGCGGTGGCGGCGGTCGTGACCGTTACTAAGAATTCTTCGCAGCTCGTCTGCGCAGATAATATTTAACCAAGGGACGGAGCCTCTCCGGGCTGCGTCCCTTTTTATTTACTACTTTAGACCGCGCCACAGGCGCATCGTTTTCATGCCTTTTAAAGATCTTCAACTTTCCGAACCCGTGCTGCGCGGTGTCCAGTCCGCCGGTTACACGGATCCTACGCCTATTCAATTGCGCGCCATTCCTGCCGTCCTCAGCGGTGGCGACCTGATCGCATCCGCCCAGACTGGTACGGGCAAGACGGCCGCTTTCGCGCTGCCCATTCTCTCCCGCCTTGGGAAACACGCGGCACGCCCGCGCGTGCTGGTGCTCGAGCCCACCCGCGAACTCGCCGCCCAGGTCGAAACCGCCTTTCGCGACTTCGCCCGGCACACCGATCTTCGCACTGTCGCCGTTTTTGGCGGTGTTGGCTACGGTCACCAGCGCAATGAACTTCATCGCGGTGTCGATATCATCGTCGCCACGCCTGGTCGCCTGATGGACTACGTCAAAGACGGCTCCATCAATCTCCGCGATATCACCATTCTGGTTCTCGACGAAGTGGACCGCATGCTCGACATGGGTTTTCTGCCCGTCGTGAAGGATATCATTGGTCGCTGCCCGCGCGAACGGCAGACTTTGTTTTTTTCCGCCACCGTTCCGCCGGAGATTGCTGCCGTGGCGTCGTTCGCCCTCCGCAATCCGGCCAAGGTCGAGATCGGGGCGGCTCGCTCCGTCAACAATTCCATCACCCATGCGCTCTACCCTGTCGCTGGAATCCAGAAATTCGAGCTGCTTGCCGCGCTTCTGGCCAGGATCGATTACGACAGTGTGCTGGTTTTCTCGCGCACCAAGCACGGGGCCGACAAAATCGCCCGCAAGCTCAAGCTGGCGAACCACGCGGTCGCTGTGCTCCACGCGAATCGCTCGCAGAATCAGCGCATCGAGGCGCTTGCCGGTTTCAAATCGGGCAAATACGAGGTGATGGTCGCCACGGATATCGCCGCGCGGGGCATCGATGTCGCCGGCGTTTCCCACGTGATCAACTACGATGTGCCGGAGAATCCCGAGGATTACGTCCATCGCATCGGCCGCACGGGCCGAGCCCAGGCGGTCGGCGATGCGTTCACGCTCGTCACGCCGGAAAACGCGGACGACATCCGTGATATCCAGCGCTTTATCGGCCAAAAAATTCCCGAGCTCCGCCTCGAAGGTTTTGATTACATGCCCATCGTGGCCGGCCCGCCGAAGCCGCCCCAGGGTCAGCGTGGCGGCGGCGGGCGCTCCCAAGGCGGTCAACGTCCGCAACACGGTGGTGGCGGCGGGCGTGGCGGACGGGGTGGCGGTGGCAAAGTCGGCTACCAATTCCGCGGTCGGCGCTGATCGTGTTGGCTGGAGCGGCTTGACCTCCGGTCGCTGAGAGCGCGTTGTACCTGCAACGCGTTTCCTTATGCCCACCGTAACTGCAGTTCAAAAACATCTCGTCAGTTTGGGCGCATGCACGCTTTGCCCGCGCATGCATAAGCCTGTCGTGGTGGGCAGGCCGGTGGTGTCGCGCATCTTTCTCGTCGGTCAAGCTCCTGGCGACAAAGAGCCCAAACTTGGCCGTCCCTTTGCCTGGACAGCAGGCAAGACCCTCTTCAAATGGTTCAACGAATCACTCGGTTGGACGGAAGACCAGACTCGCAACCGGATCTACTTCGCCGCGGTGTGCCGCTGTTTTCCCGGGAAAAAGGCAACCGGGGGTGACCGTGTGCCGGAAGGGGATGAGATTGCCAATTGCTCCTGCTGGCTCGGCGCCGAAATCGAATTGTTGAAACCCCGGCTCGTCCTTCCGGTCGGCAAACTCGCCATCACCCAGTTCATCCCTTCGGCGCCGCTCAATGATATCATTGGGAAAAAACTCCGCATCGATTACCGCGGGCACGCCCTGGACTGCATTCCTCTGCCGCATCCTTCCGGGGCTTCGCCCTGGCATCGGATGGAGCCAGGCAAAACCCTGTTGCGACAGGCGTTGACCCTCGTGGCCACGCATCCGGCGGTAAGGGCTGTAAATTGATTTGCCTCGCCGAATTTGGCCCGCTGTTTTGCGCACACTCCTATGAATAATTTTCGCTGGATTCTGGCCGCTGCGGCTTTCGTAACCGCTCTTACCGTCGCCCCGGCCATCGAGAAGATCGCGCGCACGCCTTACATTGGTGCGATGGTTATCGATGTCGCTTCGGGCCAGGTGCTGTTCGAGGACAATGCCGATGCGCCGGGCTATCCCGCGAGCGTCACCAAGCTGATGACCTTCTTTGTCGTGATGGACAAAGTTCATTCCGGCCAATTGACCTTGGAGACGCCCATCACCGTTTCAGCCGAGGCTTCGCACATTGGCGGCTCGCGGGTTTATCTGAAACAGGGCGAAGTTTTCACCGTGGATGATCTGCTGTACGCCATGATGATCCAGTCGGCCAACGATGCCGCGTTCGCGCTGGCGGTGCATGCGGCCGGTTCCCGTGATGCTTTTGTTGAGCTGATGAACACCAAGGCGCGCCAACTGGGCATGAAGAATACCACATTCCATTCGCCGCATGGCCTGCCACCGGGCAAAGGGCAGCAGGCGGATGTCTCTACGGCGCATGATCTGGCACTTCTTTCCCGTGAATTGATCAACCACGGCGACATTCTGCGTTACAGTTCGGTCAAAGTGCGGATGTTCCGCGCCAACACCGCCAATCCCTTCAGGATGGAGAATCACAACCATCTCCTGGGAAAACTGGCCGGGTGCGACGGACTTAAGACGGGCTACTTTGCCGCAGCCGGTTCCTCGTTGTCCGCGACAGTGGAGCGCAATGGCCGGCGCATCCTCGCCGTGGTCGTCGGCAGTGACGGATCCAAAACGCGCGATTTAAAGATGATGGAGCTGGTGGAGAGGGGATTTGCGGCGCTCCCCGCCGCCACCCCGAGCGTGAAAGTCGGCGCTGCTTCGGCGCCGCCTTCTTCTGGTCAGGCCAAGCCACCGGTTGCGAAAGCGGAAGAGGTCCCAGTCGTCACGACGGATAAGTCGGCGCACCCCGTTGTTTCCTCCACGCCCAAACCCGGTGAACAATCCTCGACGGCTGCCGAACCGATGTTTAAACTAAACCTTAATCCCAAGAAATAATCCTATGCGTCCAGTTCGTGCTCTTACCTTCGCTTTTTTTGTTTGGCTTGCCGCCGGTGCCGTTCCCCTGCACGCGCAGCGGGAGAGGCTCCCGCCGGAAGATGTGGAAATCGTCGAGAAGCGTTGGCCCCAGGCCAAACGCACCTTCACAACCCTCCGCTATATCGTGCTGAAGGAAGGCGACAAAAAGGGGGGGACTCCCGAGCCGGGCATGATGGTCTCAACCTTGTTCAAGGGCATGTTGCTCAATGATACGGTTTTTGATTCCATGCTTGATCCCAAGGATCCGCTTAAAATCCGGGTAGGCCGGGGGAATCTGATTCCCGGCTGGGATGAGGCGTTGCAGAAAATGCACCGCGGAGAAAAATGGCTGCTGATCGTGCCGGCCGAATTGGGCTATGGTGCCAGGGGAAAACCGCCCAAGATCCCGCGCGATGCCACGCTCGTTTTTGAAATCGAGCTGCTCGATTTCAGCCAGGATTGAACCACGCTGCCAAGCATGGATGCCTTGGCCCCAAGGAGCTTTTCCGTAGCCGAGGGTTCTTCGGCGCGTTGAGGACAACGCGCTCCGCCTCCCGACTTCACCGGTTCAAAAGCAATTTTCGCTGCGCCCAAAGGCCGTCGGTGCTGTAGAGGCCAAGCCCCAGCCAGATGAGGGCGAAAGCCTGCAGGCGCGCAGCATCGAAAGTTTCGCGGTAAATGAATACTCCGATGAAAAATTGTACGGTTGGCGCCAGATATTGCAGCAGACCGAGAGTGGTCAGCCGTATGCGCTGCGCGCCATAGGCAAAGAGCAGCAACGGCACCGCAGTGACCACACCGGCGGTCAAAATGAAACCCTGCGTGCGCCCGTCCACCCGCCCAAGCGCACCGACCCCGGTATGATGCCACCAGGCCAGCAGCGCGATGGCCACGGGAAACAGCAAAAGCGTCTCCACGGTCAGTCCGGCGATGGAACCAAGCGCGGATTTTTTCTTCAGCAACCCGTAGCCAGCCCACGTGCCGGCCAGAGAGAGTGCGACCCACGGCACATGACCGACCCGGAACAACATCAGACCGACACCGAGGGCGGCGCAACCGATCGACGCCCATTGCAAAGGACGCAGCCGTTCGTGCAACACCAGTGAACCGAGCACGACATTGACCAGCGGCACCAGAAAATATCCCAAACTGGTTTCCAGCACCTGACCGCGGTTGACCGCCCACACATAGACGGTCCAATTGGCCGCGAGCAGCAGGCTGCTCAGCAGATTCAAGCTCACCGAGCGGAAACTGGCAAAAGCCGGTCGCAGCGCGGAGAAATTGCGCTGCCAGGCCAGCACCCCGAGCAAAAACAGCAGTGACCACGTGATGCGATGGGCGATAAGTTCGAAAGCCGGCACACCCTGCATCTGTTTCCAATAAAGCGGGAAAATGCCCCACAGCAGAAATCCTGCGGTGGCGGAAACGGCACCGTTCCTGGTCTGGCGAGTGTGATGATTGGTGGACAAGGCTGCAAAATTGTCCGGGCGAAGGGCGACGTCAAACCGCTGAATCGGCAATGCCCGGCAAAAAAGTCAGGCACAGCTCTGGCCAGTAGCACCGTGAACCCCATGGCGCGGCGGTTGGGTTTTGCTCAACTCGTGATCAAACTGACTTTGAGATTCGCAGGCGCAGGCGGAGATGGAGGCGCAGGCGGTTCTGGCGGTGGATTTTTGCAGGATTGCCAGGCGAGAAAGCGCCAATGCCCGTTTTCCTCCCGCCACACGGCGAGAAAGTTGAGGTCAATGGTGTTTTGCTGGCCGTTGTTTTTGGCCGAAATTTTGGCCCGGCCGATGATGAGCGCCACTCCGGGCGCAACCGGACGGATATCGCGCTGCACATACTCGATGGCTTCATAAATCGTCCGGTGACTCACGAGGGTTTCGGTGTAGCTGGCTTTGGTGTCGGTCTTGCCGTTGGAGTGGGCATAGTGAAGCTGGTCGGAAAATATTGCATCCAGACGTTTGGGATCGGCGGCGATGGTGGCGGCGACACGCTCATCGTCGGCCGCACGCACAGCGGCGATGATCTGGGCATCGTCCGCTCGGAGATTGGGCGTCAGAAATACGGTGAAAAAGAGAAGCAGCAGACAGGATGGTCGGAGTTTCATGGTATGATGGGGTGGACGGTTGGATTAAGAGCGTAGGACCGGATGGGGCCGGCCTTGATCGTCGAGCGCAACATAGGTGAAAGTGCCGTGGGTCACATGAACGTGTTCGCCGCCTTTCTGGCGTTGCGCCCAAACAGCGACCTCTATCCGCATGGAAGTGCGGCCGGTTTTTAAGTGCAAGGCGTGACAGCTCACGATGTCTCCCACATAGACAGGGTGAAGAAACGCCATGGCCTCGATGGCCACCGTGGCGACGCGACTGCGGGCAAGATTGCGGGCGAGAACAGCGCCGCCCAGATCCATCTGCGAGAGCAGCCAGCCGCCAAAAATGTCGCCGTTTGAATTCGTGTCGGCGGGCATCGCGATGGTGCGGATCACCAGTTCGCCCCGGGGCTGGTCAGGCAAGGCAGAGGAGCTGGGGATGGCGTCGCTCATGGAATTTCCCGAATGATGCGCCGGGATCGTTCCCGCGCAAGCCTTGGTCTGGCTGTAGCAACAAGGAGCGGCTTTCTTGTCCTCCATGGCTTGGGCGAAGGAGGAATGCCGCGATAGCTTCCTTCAATCCAGCGCCGTGAAGAACCGGTGGAAGCGGGGACACAACCAGTGGGCCAGATCGGCGGAAACAAAGACGCCTTTGGCCTGGCCGACGATTCCAGCGCGTGGCACAAAACCGAAATAGCGGGAATCGCGGCTGTTGTCGCGGTTGTCGCCCATCATGAAATAATGGCCGGCGGGCACCGTGATCGGACCGAAGTTTCTCAGGGCGGGTCGTGCCGGCAGTGCCATGACGGCGTGGGTCCGGTTGGTGGTGGCCAGTTCTTCCCGGGCGAAAATCGCGGCAGAGCGCTCCGCCGCCTCGAGATCACCCACCCCGGCGGCACCGGTGGCGAGAGGAAAGTACCTTTGGGCGTCGCCATTGATGAAGAGCGTCTCGTTGCGCAGTTCGATGGTGTCACCGGGTGTGCCGATCACTCGCTTCACCAGCCGCGTGCCGGAGCCGGGTTCAAAGCAGACAACGATGTCACCGCGAGCGGGATCGCCCCAGCGGGCGAGGCGCTGTTGGGTGAAGGGCACCTTCAGGTCGTAGGCGAGCTTGTTGATGAAAACGACGTCACCCTCGAGAATGGTGGGCTGCATCGAGCCGGAGGGCACGTAATTGATGTCGGCCAGAGCCGATTTTGCGGCGGTGATGAACAGGACGGGAAGGGCGAGCGGGCGGATCCATTCGCGCCAGAAATAACGGGCGATTGCTTTGAAGTTCATGGGCAGGAGAAAATCCTTCGTTCGCGGATTCGCGAGCGGCGGGGGGATGAGCGGACAAAACATCGGGGCGGATGGATTGATTTTCATTTGTTTTCGCCAAGGCCGAGGGCAATAATGACCGCCTTTCATGTCGCCTGAATCCCAGCCACCTGAGATCTGCCCCGTCTGCGGTGAATCTGTGCCCCGTCGGGCAAGGTGTTGTCCGGAGTGCGGCGCGGATGAAAAATCCGGCTGGGACGAGCAGGCCACGCGTTACGACGGGCTGGGTCTGCCCGATGATAATTCCGATCCCGTCCAACCCAAAGCTGGCCGGCCTCTGCTCTGGTCCGCGGTTGCCATCGGGTTGCTCGCGCTCTTGGTTTTCTCTCTCGTGTTTCGCCGTTAAACAATCTCATGGCTGACCAGAAATTTTTCACCGCTCCGCTCAAGACGGACAAGATGCCGCCGGGCATCCCCTACATCATCGGCAACGAGGCCGCCGAGCGGTTCAACTACTATGGGATGCGCGCGATTTTGGTCGTGTTCATGACGCAATATTTGCGTGACCGTTCGGGTTCGCTCGCGGTGATGAGCGACAGCGACGCGAATTTTTGGTATCATATTTTCAACGCGACCAATTATTCCCTCCCCGTCATTGGTGCGATTCTGGCGGATGCCTATTGGGGAAAGTATCCGACGATCATCTGGCTTTCGCTTGTGTACTGTGTCGGCAGCTTGGTGCTTGCCTATGACAGTACGCGATTGGGTCTCGGGATCGGTCTTGGTCTGATCGCCATCGGTTCGGGTGGGATTAAACCGTGCGTTTCAGCGCATGTGGGCGACCAGTTTAGCTCTGACAACCAGCACCGGCTTGCACGGGCGTTTGGTTGGTTCTATTTCTCGGTCAACGCGGGGGCCTTGGTCTCAATGTATTGTACTCCACGCTGGTTGAAGGATCATGGATCGGCCTTGGCCTTCGGCATGCCCGCTGCAATGATGCTGCTGGCCACATTTGTGTTTTGGTCCGGGCGATATAAGTTTGCGCACATTCCTCCGGCTGGGAAGGCGTTCTTCCGCGAGAATTTCAATCCCGAAGGATGGGGTATCATTGGGCGCATCGCCGGAATCTATGCGTTCGTGGCCGTATTCTGGTCGTTGTACGAGCAAAGCGGTGGAGAATGGGTGCTCCAAGCGGAGAAAATGGATCTGCGTTGCACCTTGTTTGGTCACACTTTTGAAGTGCTCTCTTCTCAGATCCAGACGATCAACGGTATCTTTATCCTTATTTTGATTCCGGTCTTCCAGTATTGGATCTATCCTGCCGTTAGCCGGATTTTCCCGCTCACCCCGTTACGAAAAATAGGTCTCGGGATGGTGGTTACCGCGGCCTCTTTTTTAATCAGTGCACGGATAGAATCGCAGATCACCGCCGGACTGAAACCGGGCATTGAATGGCAATTATTCGCCTACTTGTTGCTTTCGGCGGGCGAAGTGATGGTTTCTATTACCGGCTTGGAGTTCGCGTACACGCAGGCCCCGAAGCGGATGAAATCTGTTGTTATGTCCCTCTATCTTCTCGCCATTGCGGCAGGCGATTTATTCACCGGGTTGGTTCAGTTGTTCATTCAAAACAAAGACCATACCTCCAAGCTGCCGGGCGCATGGTTCTATTTGTTTTTCGCCGGCCTTTGTTTTCTGACCGCAATAGTTTTTGCCTTCGTGGCCCGCCTTTATCGCGGGCAGGCTTATCTTCCAGACGAGTCACGGGGTTCCACTTAAAAGAATAATCTGATGAGCCCATTAAACACCGGACCGGATGCCCAGCGTAACCGTGCAAAAATAATTGTCTGGTGGATTCTCTGGGGAGCGGTTCTCGGCGGGCTGGCGATGATTTATTTTATCCTGGGACGGGGGCTGCCGGTGTCGAAGGAACTGGCCCAGCGGAAAATGCTCACGGGGCTGATCGGAGTGGTGCCGCTCTTTGTCAGCGTGGTCATCCGCTGGCTCGTGCTGCCGCGTTACACGGAGATGAAGCGGGCGTTCGTGATGTTCATCATCGGCCTGGCGCTGGCGGAAACCTGCGGGCTGCTCGGCGTTTTTTTTGGCGGCCAGTATCGCGACGATCTCTTTCTGCTCGGGATGTTCGGCATCATGCAGTACGTGCCGATCTTCGCAAGAAACTACCTCGAGCCCAAGGGCTCCGGCTTCATTCCGAATAACTGAGCTACCCGCTGAGTTTTCCGGTTTCAGCGAGGCGTTCGATAAAGATCCAGCAGCGGCGGGCCTGGGCTTCGGGGCTCTTGGCCTGCAAAATGTAACGGACCAGTTGCCGGCGCATGGCGACGCTGTGTTCGGCCCAGCGTGCGGCCAGTTGTGGACGGGCTCGAAACTCCCGAGCCATTTCGGCAGGGAGCTCGGGCTCGCGCGAGGCGGTGTCGGGTGAGAGCGCGAAGGTGATGGCGTCGCCAGCTTCGACACCGGCGGCCCGGAGCAGCTCGACCTTGAAGGCGAGTTTGTAATGGCCGCGTTTGCCGGGGAGTAGCGTGACCCGGTCCAAGTCGCCGTTGAAACGCAGAAGGGCGTACCAGCCTTTGGCTGCACCCTTGGCCTCGGCGGGCGGCAGCTTGAGCGCGGCGACGGATTTTATTGGGATGTCGACCCAGCGGACAAGGGAGACGCGGTAGAGCTTGGCGTTGAGGCTGACAGCTTTGGCGGATAGGACGGACTTCACGGAAAAAATCAACCTTCCGGACCGCTTATTTGTGGTCGCGCTTGCGCAGGAAGCGGGAGATCTCGCGGGCGGTCGGCATGGCGGCGGCGGTGCCGTGCTGGGTGACTGCGAGGGCGGCCACGGCATTGGCAAAATGGGCCGCCTCCAAAACGTTGCGGTTGAATTTCACCAGGCCGGTGGCGAATCCGCCGACGAAAGCGTCGCCGGCGCCGGTCGTGTCGACGGCGTCGACATCATGCGAATTGATCTTGGTGTAAACATCGGGTTGGGAAACGAAACAGCCGCGGGAGCCAAGGGTGACGATGACGATGGGGACATTGAGCGTGCGGCAAAGGCCGTGCATATGATCGGCAGGCAGGCGGTTCAAGTCTTCGGGCGCAAGGTTGCGCATGCCGCTGCGAGGCAGCGCGCGCATCAGAGCGCAAAATTCCGGCTCGTTGGGTACGAGCACTTCCGTGTGGCGCAGCAGGTCGAAATCGAATTCGGCGCGCATCGGGGCGGGATTCAGCACGGTGATGGCTCCGGCTTTGCGCGCGGTGCGGAGCACATGGGTGACGGTGCGGAAATCCGATTCGCCTTGGCAGACGACCACCTGGGCGTCCTGCAGCGGAGCCAAAGGTATGTCCTGCTTGTGCAGGGTGAGATTGGCGCCGAGCGCGACGATGATCTGGTTCTGACCGGCGGCGTTGATGCTGACGACAGCGGTGCCGGTCGGCTCTTTCTTTTTCTCCACGAAATGGGCGCGCACGCCGGCATCGTGGGCAAATTTCCGCGCGCCCGCGCCGAAGACATCGTGGCCGACGGCGCCGATGAAGAGGGTGGTGGCTCCGGCGCGGGTGGCGGCCACGGCTTGGTTGAAACCTTTGCCGCCGGGACCGGCCCGGAATTCCCCGACCACGGAATCACCGGGGAGGGGAAAACTTTTGGTATAGAAGGCGAGGTCCTGGATAAAACTGCCAACAATGACGACGCGTGCTTTCATGACGGTGATGCTCGGTGGGGTGGGTGGCGGGCTCTCAGACCCGACGCGAGGGCGTATCGTGCGGCCGGCCTGGCGCGGGTAAAGGGTTTTTCTCGGAGCGGTATTTTTTTCACACCGGCCATACCGCCCGGGCAGGTGACGGCCAAGCCGCTCAACCACCCGGGCTGACCGCCTGTCCTAAGCGCCGTGTGCGGGTGGAGCCGGGCGGACAGTTTTTATCCCATGGCAGCCGTCCAAAACACAGGTTTCTCCGCTTTCGGTCGGGACGGTCTTGCCGTGACCGGGGCAGGCGTGCTTCGCTCCGGTGTGGAAATAATCCCGGGCAACGACACCCAAGCCAAACTGCAGCCGGCCAAGCAGCGGCTGTATGTGCTCTGCCAACTGGGCGGGTGGGGGATGTTTTGGTCGATGCAGATCGGTTTGTCCCGCGCTTTTGGCACGCCCAATGCCAATTCAAATCCGCGCGACGGATTGAGTGAGTCCGCCACGGTCGTGATGGTCATCACGCTGGGAATTCTGCTCACGCATTATGCCCGGCCGTTCATGACGCGGTGCGGCTGGAAGGAGATGAGCTGGCGGGCGCTGTTCCCCCGGATCATCGGCATGGGGGCGTTGCTTTCGCTGCTCTGGATGCTGCTGGGCTTTGGCTACACCTACGGCGTGGTGCGCCTGCCGTGGCCGAGCAAATTCAGCCCGATGCTGGTGATGCTCACGGTCTGGTTTCAGGGCGCGTTCCTGATCATCGGCTGGTTGTTCCTGTATTTTTTCTATCACATCTATGAGCGGATCAACCGGCTGCAGGTCGAGCAGCTCCGCCTCACCGCGAGCGTCAAGGAGGCCGAGCTCCGCGCGCTCAAATCGCAGATCAATCCGCATTTTCTCTTCAACTCGCTCAACAGTCTGCGCGCGCTGATCGATGAGGATGCGCCGCGCGCCCGTGAATCGGTCACGCGTCTGGCCAACATGCTGCGTTACTCGCTCCAGTCCGGCCAACTGGAGACCGTGCCGTTGGAGGATGAGATCCGCATTGTGGAGGACTATCTCGCGCTCGAACAGATCCGCCATGAGAACCGCCTGCGCGTGCGCTGGGATGTCACCGACGAGGTCCGCCGGCAAGCGGTGCCGCCGATGCTGTTGCAGACCTTGGTGGAAAATGCCGTCAAATACGGGATCAGTGTCCGGCGCGAAGGCGGCGAACTGGCCATCAACGCCCGGATCGAGTCGAACTGCATTCACATCCGCGTCTCCAATCCCGGGGAACTGAACGCGCCGTCCAGCGATTCCGCCGCCCGGGCCGGCTCTTCGACGGGGGTGGGTTTGCGCAACGCTTCCGAACGGCTCAAGCTGCTGTTCGGTGAACGCGCGACGCTGCAGCTTGTCTCCGGGGGCGCCGATCTCGTCACGGCCGACGTTTGCATTCCGCTCAAGCCCGCCGCCGCATGAAAACCCTCCTCATCGATGACGAGCGCCTCGCGCGCAACGAACTGCGGCGCCTGCTCGCGGTCCATCCGGATATCGAGATCGTGGGCGAAGCGGTGGATGCGGATGACGCGTTGAAAAAAATTGAAGCGCTCAAGCCCGAGCTGCTTTTTCTCGACATCCAGATGCCGGGTGCGGATGGGTTCAGTCTGCTGGAGCGGCTGGAACCGCCTTTGCCGGCGGTGATTTTCACCACCGCCTATGACGAATTTGCGGTGAAGGCCTTTGATTTCAATGCCCTCGACTATCTCCTCAAGCCGGTCGACCCCGACCGTCTGGTTGCGGCCCTGGAGAAATTGCGCGGCCATCGGAATGCAGCGGTCCTGGAAGGCGGCGCGCAGTCTCATCACCGGCTCACGCTCGAGGACAAGGTTTTTGTGCGGGAGAGCGAGCGCTGCTGGTTTGTGCCGGTGAGAAATATCCGCTTGCTCGAGTCCGAGGGCAATTACACGCGCGTGCACTTCGACAACAGCAAGCCCCAGCTCTTTCGCTCGCTCTCCGCCATGGAGGAGCGGCTCGATCCCAAGCATTTTTTCCGGGCCAACCGCAAGCAGGTGATCGCGCTCGCCTGGGTGGAGGATATCGAGCCTTGGTTCAGCGGCGGATTGCTGGTCAAGCTGAAAGGCGGCCTGAAGGTCGAGCTCTCCCGCCGGCAGGCCCAGGATTTCCGGGAGAAGATGAGCCTATGAAGTGTAACCACAGATGAACGCAGATGAACACAGATACGATGGGCCACATGCGACGTTGACCTTCGCGATTATCGGTTGCGCGATGGAGGTGCTCAATATGCTCGGGCATGGCTTGCATGAGAAACCTTATGAAAACGGGTTGGTGGTGGAGTGCCGGTTGAAAGGGCTTTCGTTTGAGCAGCAAAAGAGATTTCAAGTGAGCTATAAAGGAGTGACGGTGGGTGAGTATGTCCCTGATCTCGTCGCCGGGCAGTCGGTAATTGTGGACACCAAGGTCATTGATCGCATCACTGATCTGGAGCGCGGACAAATGATGAACTATCTTCGCATCAGTAAGCTGAATGTCGGACTCATTCTTGATTTCAAACGCCCAAAACTGGAACTGGAACGTATCATTCTTTGATTCCCCATCTGTGTGAATCTGAGTCCATCTGTGGTTAAAATATCTCTACCCGTCCCGACATGATCGAAGCCCGGCATCTCACCAAAACTTTCAAGGACAAGAAGCGCGGCCTCATCAAGGCCGTTGACGACGTTTCCTTCACCTGCCGGCCCGGCCAAATCTACGGGCTGCTCGGCGCCAACGGCGCAGGCAAGACCACGGCGCTGCGGATGCTGGCCACCTTGTTGCAGCCCACTGCCGGCTCCGCCACGGTCGCGGGTTTCGATGTCGCCGCCGCACCGGAAAAAGTGCGGGCGAATGTCGGGTTCCTCGCGGCCAGCACCGCCTTGTACGGGCGGCTCACAGCGCGCGAAGTGATCGCTTACTTTGGCCAATTGAACGGCCTGGCCGATGCCGAGATCGCGGCCCGTACCCGCCGGCTCGCCGACGAGCTGGTGATGCACGAGTTTCTCGACCGGCGGTGCGACAAGTTTTCCACCGGCATGAAGCAGAAAACATCGATCGCGCGCACACTGATCCATGATCCGGCGGTGATGATTTTTGATGAGCCAACCCTTGGGCTCGATGTGATGACGGCACGTTCGATCGTGCGCTTCGTGCGTGACTGCCGTGACGGGGGCAAGACCGTGATTTATTCGACGCACGTCATGGCCGAGGTGGAGAAACTGTGCGACGTGATTGGCATTATCCACAGCGGCCGGCTGGTGGCCGAGGGAACCTTGGCCGAGCTGCAGGCGCGCTACGGGGAAAAAGACATGGAGGAAATTTTCGTCAAAGCCGTCGGCGGCGAAGCGGCCGTGGTGGAAGCACTCAAACACTGACAATCCTTTACCCCATGAATTGGACCCACATCATCACGGTTTACCTGAAGGAATTGAAGGACTCGCTGCGTGATCGCCGCACGCTGATTTCAATGATCGTGGTTCCGACACTACTGATGCCCATCCTCATGTTTGGCGCGGGCACGGTTTTTTCCAAAGTGGTGAAGAAGGCTCAGGATGAAGCCACCGCTATTGTCATTGTGGGCGGGGCCGATTCGCCGGGAGTGGTCGCGGCAATCAAAGCGCACAAAAAATTCAAGGTCATCGAGACTGACGCAGATTACGAAAAAAAGATTTCAGATAAACAGATCCGTCTTGCGGTGGGCATCCCAGAGGGGTTCGAAGCGGCATTGAAGACGGGCGCGCCGAAGACGGTTACATTCTATTATTACGAAGGGGAGATGAAATCTGGGATGGGCGTCAATGAGGCGGATCGTTTTTTTCAGAACCTGCGGGACAAGACCGTAGAGACGCGACTGACGGACCGAGGTCTTTCTGCTGACTTAATCAAGCCATTCGATATTGAACACAAGAACGTGGCTCCATCGGAAAAGGTTGGCGGCAATTTCATTGGCGGCCTTGTGCCCTACATTATCATTATTCTTTGTTTCACCGGCGCCATGTACCCTGCCATTGATCTTACTGCAGGCGAAAAAGAACGTGGGACCATGGAGACGCTGCTTTGCAGTCCGGCGCATCGCGTTAACATCGTGCTCGGAAAATTGCTTATGGTACTGACCGCATCCATCTCGACGATCACGCTCAGTCTAGTTTCAACCGCAGTTAGTATCATTATCGGCGGAACGATGATGGCTGGTTGGCGCGGCGAAGTGGCGGCAAAGATGGCCAGGGCATCTGCGGCCGGCGGGGGTTCAGGGCCGATTATTGATCCTGCGGGCATTCTGGGTGTTTTCGCGATGATTGCTCCAATCGCTTTACTGTTTGCCGCCGTGTTGCTGACAATTTCCCTCGCAGCGAAAAGCTACAAGGAAGCGCAAACGTATGTATCTCCTCTCCTGATTGTCGTCTTCTTGCCTGCATTGATGGGCATGTTGCCAGGCGTCGAACTCACGGCGAAGACGGCCTTCGTCCCGATTCTCAACGTGTGTCTCGCCTGCAAGGAAATGCTCTCGGGCGTGTGGCACTGGAATTATCTCGCGCTGATCTTTGGCTCAACCGGACTCTATGCTGCGGTCGCGGTGACGCTTTGCGTGAAGATGTTCAATCGCGAATCGGTGATGTTCCGGGCGTAGTCGTTTTGGCTCTGCGGCTGCTGCGCCGGGCTTCCAAGAGCGGGCAGGTGATGTAGGGCTTGGAACCCTAGGTAACTGTCCCTAGGCTTTATGTTCAGTTCCGGTCAAAACCGGAAATCGCTGTAAAGCCCGGGTAAATGCGGGCGCAGCCTCTGGCGCAACCGGCGTATAATGCGATATGATGGGAAGCAGTAAGAAATTAACCAAGGTTCCCTATGAGCTCCAATGCCGAGAAAGACATCAATCCCGAACAGATCCGTTTCGAAATATCGCAACTGGAGAAAATGCGCGCCCAAATCATGAGTGATATGGAATCGATGCGCGCACAGGAGAACAACCTCAAGGCCTTCGAGGCGCGGATTCGCGATTCCATGCCACCCATGCCCATGACCGGCTCACGCCCCTCTTTTGAAAGCAGCGGCTCGCGTCCTTCGTTTGAGGTTCGCTCCACCAACAGCAATCCCGGTCTCGATGCGGAATGGGAAAAGTTCCAACGCTCCCGCGCCTTGCTGGAGGCGGAGCGCCGTGGTCTCACCGATGAACGCCTGCTGTTGCGCGAGGAGCGCGATATCATGAAGCAGCGTGAGGAGACTTTGAAGCAACGCGAGGAGGCGCTCAAAGTGCGCGAGGCGCAGCTCGCCGTTCGCGAACAGAATTTGAAGCCGGATGATGAGCCGCCGCCGCCACCGAAGCCGACCAGCAGCTCGCCTTTTGTCGCCGCGAAGAATTTGTTCGGCCTGCGACGCGCTTCCTGAACCACCACTCTCTCTGGTTACTCCTCCGGCCCGGCCCAGCAATGGTCCGGGCCTTTTATTGCGCGGAAAGAGACGGCCGCCGGATTTGCCGCATGAAGCGGCGGGTCCGTCGTTCACGGCCCGCGGAGACGCCGGCCCTGCGGGGCGAACGTTGCGATGTTTCCTTTGAGCGGGTTGGAAAATTTTCGCTTGCACGCGGGCGGATGACTTCTCATCAAACCAACTCGTGAATCTTTCCGTCAATCTGCGCCACGTTTCCCCGACCGCCATCAAGGCCGCCGGTAAACGTGCATGGTGCAAAGCACCGGCTCGGCATAGAGGGAGGGAGACGTCACGCGACTGATCGCACTTCAGAAGACAAATAATAAATCCCATCCACTGCCGAGCCCGACTCTTTTCCGAGTCGGGTTTTTTATTTTCCCAACCCAAAACCAAATCATGCCATGCCCACGCTCGCTCCACCACCACCCACCATAACGTCCCGGACCTTATCACGGCAGTTAGACCTGCCGACGGTGTCGTTCTTCGGCCGCACGCTCGAAGAATACACGCGTTTCTTCGCGCTCGATGCGGCCAAGCTCGCCGGCAAAGCGGTGCTGGACGTCGCGGCCGGTCCTTCCTCGTTCACCGCCGAGGCCAGCCGCCGGGGAATCGATGCCGTGGCGGTTGACCCGCTGTATGATCGCTCGCCGGGTGAACTGACCGCCCTGATCCGCCAGGATTATGAGCGGATGTTCTTGCAGATGCGGGCGAAGCCCCGGCTGTTTCGCTTCAAGTCCTTCTCCTCATTCGACGCAGCCGAGTCAGAGCGGCGGGCAGCGGCCCAACGTTTCCTCGCTGACTACGAGGGCAATGTCCGGCATGGGCGCTACGTGCGGGCTTCGCTGCCTTTGCTCCCGTTTCTCGACGGGGCGTTTGATGTCGTGCTCTGTGCGCACCTGCTTTTCATCTACGCGGCCCGTTTCGATTTCGACTGGCACCTGGAGGCTTGCGCGGAGCTTGCGCGGGTGAGCTGTGGCGAAGCTCGCATCCATCCGGTGTGCGGCGCCGACGGCAAGCCCTATGCCGAACTGGATGCGTTGAGACGCGAGCTGGCGGTGCGTGGCATCGCGAGCGCCGTCGTGCCGGTGGACTATGAATTCTTCGTCGGCGGCAATAGCATGCTGGTGCTCAACCCGGAGGAAACATGAACACGACCAATCACTTCAGAGTGAATCTTTCAGCTTTCGCCCAGGTCATGGACGACAAGCTGAAAAAGCGGCGTTCGGTTGACGGTTCCGCGGGACGCTTCGTCTGGCCTCGGAAAATACGAAGCTTTCCCATCAGGACTGCTTTTCCAAAGCGGTGAGCTTCGTTGTGGCTGACTCCCACTCGGCCGTGGCCTTCTGCAGCAGATCGACGGTCGCGCTCAGCTCGCGGTTGAGGTGCTGGGCGCGGCCGGGCTGGCTGTAGGTTTCGGGCTTTTCCAGCTCGGTGGCGATCTCCGCCTGCTTCGTCTCCAAATCGCTGACGTGTTGCTCAAGCTTGCCAATCTCCACCCGGAGCTTTTTCACATCGGCAGGAGAAAGCCTTGGGACGGCGGGTGCGGGCGCAGGGGCGGCGATCTTTTCCTGTTTCGGGCGGGCGTCGGTAAATCCCGCGGTCAGCGCGGCGCGGGCGTTGCTGGCCTTGGACTTGTCGAGATAATAATCGTAGTTGCCGGCGTAGGGCGTGAGTCGGCCGGAGTGGACGTGCAACACGGTCTGGGCGAGCGCGCGGATAAAATAGACGTCGTGGCTGATGAAGATGAACGTGCCTTCGTATTGCTTCAGCGCGGACACGAGCGCGTCGATCGACGGAATGTCCAGGTGCGTGGTGGGTTCGTCCATCAGCAGCAGGTTGGGCGGGTTCACCAGCAGGCGGGCGAGGGCGAGACGGGATTTTTCACCGCCGGAGAGCACGGAGACTTTTTTGAAGACGTCGTCCTTGCGGAATAGAAATCCACCGAGCACTGCGCGCGCCTGCTGTTCGGTGAGCTGGTTTTCCGCCGTGCGCAGTTCCATCACGTTTTCGAGGACCGTGAGGTTGAGCTTGAGGTTGTCGGCGCGGTTTTGGGCGAAGTAGCCCGGCACGACATTGCTGCCGAGTTCGCGTATTCCGCCCTGGATCGGCACCGCGTCGGCGAGAATTTTCAACAAGGTGGATTTGCCGGCGCCATTGGGACCGACGAGGACGATTTTCTGGCCGCGCTCGGCCTCAAAATTCATGCCGCGATAAACGACATGGGTGCCGTAGGCCTGATCGATGTTTTCCAGTTTCACCACTTTCAGTCCTGAACGCGGCGGTTGGGGAAAACGGAAGCTCATCCGCTTCAAGTCCTCCTCCGGCTCGTCAACGGCGACGGCTTCGAGGCGCTCGATCTGCTTTTCCTTGGACTTGGCGCGGGAGGCCATCGAGGCCTTGGCGCCGAAACGGTCGACGAATTTCTGGAGATGCGCGATCTCGCGCTGCTGGTTCTTGAAACGCGCGGCCTGCTGCTCCTTGCGGGCGTCCTTTTCATTCAGGTAGTCGTCGTAGTTGCCCGTGTATTTGTTGAGCGTACCGCCGCGCAGTTCGAGAATGCCGGTGCAGAGCGTGTTCAGGAATTCGCGATCATGCGAGATGATGAGGAGGCCGCCGGGATAACGGGTAAGGTAATCTTGAAACCAGAGCAGCGCTTCGAGATCGAGATGGTTGGTCGGCTCGTCGAGGAGAAGAAGGGCAGGTTCGCTTACCAGCAGGCGGGCGAGGTGGGCGCGCATGACCCAGCCGCCGGAGAAGCTCTTGGCCGGTTTGTCGTGGTCGGTTTCGCGGAAGCCCAGGCCGGCGAGGATTTTCTTGGCGCGCGGTTCCAGCGTCCAGTCGATGTCGTAGTCGTCGTCATTTTCCGGGACGAGTTTTTTGCCGCTGGTGGCGATATGGAGAATGGTTTCGTCGCGGACCGGGGCGCTTTCCTGCGGCAGGTAGCCGAAATCGGCCCCGCGTTCCCACTCGATGGTGCCGGAGTCCTGTGCTTCCTCGCCCAAAATGAGATTGAAGAGAGTGGATTTCCCCGCGCCATTGGGGCCGACGAGGCCGTAACGGTCGGTGCGCGCGACGAAGAGCGATACCTCGGAGAAGAGTTCCCGGGTACCGTAGGACTTGGCGACATCAGCAATGGTCAGCATGGCGAACCCGCGAGCAAGCCGGTTTGGTGCACCGTCGTCAATGACGCATTGGGGGAAAAAACTCGGCTTGTCATCCAGCGGGTAAACAGGCCTAACTGCCGTGAAATCAACACCCCATTGTTGCCATGAGCCAATCCGCCTTTCCTGCAAATTTCATCTGGGGTGCCGCCACTGCGGCGTATCAGATCGAGGGCGCATGGAATGAGGATGGCAAGGGGCCGTCGATCTGGGATTTCTACTGCCGGAAGGAGGGCGCGGTTTATGAAGGGCATAGCGGCGACGTGGCGTGTGATCATTATCACCGCTGGCCGGACGACATCGGATTGATGAAGGAGATCGGCCTGCAGGCTTACCGGTTTTCGCTCTCATGGCCGCGGATCATTCCGGAGGGCCGGGGCGCGGTGAACGCGCGTGGACTCGATTTCTATGATCGGCTGGTGGACGGGTTGCTCGCCGCCGGCATCCAGCCGTGGACGACGCTTTATCACTGGGATTTGCCGCAAGAGCTGTTCTTGCGCGGTGGCTGGATGAATCCCGACATTCCGCTATATTTTGCCGAGTATGCGGAAGTCGTCGTGCGGAAGCTGGGCGATCGCGTGAAACACTGGATGACGCTGAATGAGCCGCAGTGCTTCATCGGCTTCGGACTCGGCACGGGTGTCCACGCGCCCGGTTTGCGGATGGACTGGCCGGATATTTTGCAGGCGGGGCATCACGCGCTGCTCGCGCATGGTCGCGCTGTCCAGGTGCTGCGTACGCTGGGCGGCGCAGGAACCCGCATTGGCTGGGCTCCCTGCGGCGTCACGAGTTTTCCCGCCACGGAGTCGCTGGCGGATATCGCCGCGGCGAAGCAGTACATGTTTGCGCAGACGCAGAAGACCGGGATGAACAACACTTGGTGGGGCGACCCGGTGGTGTTTGGACGTTACCCGGAGGACGGGATCGCACTGTATGGCGCGGCGGTGCCGAAATATACGGCGGAGGAAATGAAGATCATTTCCACGCCGATCGATTTCTACGGTTTCAACACCTATAATGGCACGCCGGTACGCGCCGGTGCCGATGGCCGGCCGGAGGTGGTCAAACAGGCACCCGGTTTTCCCATCAATGTCTATCACTGGCCGGTGAACTTTGACGTGCTGCGGTGGGCGGCGCGGTTTCTCCATGAACGTTACGGGAAGCCGCTCGCGGTGACGGAAAACGGTCTCGCGGGGCTCGACTGGGTGATGGCGGACGGGGCGGTACACGATCCGCAACGCATCGACTATTTGCAGCGGCACATCGCCGGGTTGGGCCGGGCCGTGGCCGAGGGCGTGCCGGTCGAGGCTTATTTCGAATGGTCACTCATGGACAATTTCGAGTGGAACGAAGGCTATCGCCAGCGCTTCGGGCTGATCCATGTGGATTACGCGACGCAGAAGCGCACGCTGAAGGACTCGGCGTATTGGTATCGGGATTTCATCCGGGCGCAAAGTAGCGGGGGAAAATTATAAGCGCCCCGCTAACCGGACAGAAGTGACTTTTCCTCACTTAACCGCCGGCGATTTTCAACAGGCTCACGGCAGCGGCCCGCGCGGTTTCGGCCGGATCGATCTTTCCCGTGGCGTGTGCGGTAACAATAGCTCCGTCAATGAGCATGCCCGCGCTCTCGGCGAAAGCGGCGGGACTTTTTGCTCCTGCACTCGTGGCGATGTCCGCCAGCAATGCCCTGACGGCCAACTTGTGGCGCCAGGCGGTGCGATGAATCGGATGATCCGGATCCGGGTATTCGCCCAACGCGCGGATGAAAGCGCAGCCTTTAAACTCATCGCTGGCGAATAACTGGCGCAGCCCTTCAAAAACTGCTTCCAATTGCCGCACTGGGGAGCGTCCAGCCGCCGCGATGGAAGCTTTGACGCCGGCGAGAAACGTCGCGCTGCGTTTTTCCAACACGGCGACGATGAGCGCTTCCTTGGAATCGAAGTGATTGTAGAGCGTCATTTTTGCGACCTCCGCCTCGGCCAGCAAGGTGTCGATCCCCACAGCATGATAGCCGTCGCGATAGAACAACCTTGCGGCGGTAGCCATCAGATGGTCGCGCTTGGGCGAGATGACTGCGGTGGATGATTTTGCGACGGGCATGGCCCAAACCATGCAGGGAAATGCGGCCGGAACAAGTCAATAGACAGAATTGTCTATTTGGTTCTTGTATTGAGTATACAGGTCTGTCTAGTTGTGCATCCGCGCTGTGAGAAAGTTCGCTGCGCCTCAATCAACCCGCCTCAAAAATCCATCATGAAAACTGCCATTGTCATCCTCTCTGATCCCAAGTCCGGTGCCGAAGAATCGCTCGGCCGCCTCTTCAACGCCCTCGCGCTTGCCGTTGAAGCGCGCACCGCTGGCGACGAAGTCGAGATTGTCTTCAAGGGCGCCGGCACGCGCTGGCCGGCCGAATTGGTCAAACCTGCTCACCCCGCGCATGACCGCTACCAGTCTGTCCGCGAATCTGTGAAAGGCGTCTCTCTCGGTTGTTCGATCAAGTTTGGAGCAAAGGACGGTGCTGTCGCCTGCGGCACGCCTTTGCTGGCCGACACCGCTTTGGCCGGCACCCCGGGCATTGCGGGACTCCGGCGCTACCAAACCGAAGGCTGGCAGATCGTAACCTTTTGAACCACTCCACCCATGGGCTCCCATCTGCAGCATCTCCTCACCTCCCCGGCCGCGATTGCGGCGCAGATGCAGTACTACGGCCGGACGCAGAAGGAACATGATCCTACCCCCGACCAGCTCGGTGCGGCGGAGGCGGAATTCGTTTCAACACGCGACAGTTTCTACCTGTCGACGATAGCGGAGAACGGCTGGCCCTACATCCAGCATCGGGGCGGCCCGCCCGGGTTTCTCCGGGTGGCAGGCGCGGACGAACTGGTGTTTGCCGATCTGTCGGGCAACCGGCAGCTGCTTTCCACCGGTAATCTTGCGGGTGACGACCGGGTTGCCCTGTTCCTGATGGACTATCCGCAGCGCTCACGACTCAAGATTCTGGGTCACGCCCGCAGCACGCCGGCGGCGGATGAACCGGCTCTGGCGCAAGAGCTCGCCTGGCCCGGCTCCGGCAAGGTGGAGCGTATCATGCGGATCAGGGTCGTGGGTTTTGATTGGAATTGTCCGAAGCACATCACGCCCCGTTATACGCTGCAGGACATAGAGCCATTGCGTACCCGCATTGCCGAGTTGGAAGCCGCACTCGTTGCCGCCCGTGGTTCTGCCCCGGCCAGTTAAACCCGGGTTTCAATCACGAATATGAAAATCTATTTTGAAAAATGGCGTCGGCAGCAAACGGCTCTGCCGCCGCGTCTTCCCGGGCGCAAAATTCTCCTGGCCGGGCTGGGCACCGCCTTGGCCATCGGCTTTGTCGCTGCATTGACGGACCTTGTTCATCAACCGCTGCTCCTGGGTTCGCTCGGGGCCAGCTGCGTATTTCTCTTCGGTTTGCCGGAAGCGCCGTTTTCCCAACCACGCAATGTCATTGCCGGGCCCATGCTCAGCTCGGTGGTAGGATTGGTTTTTCTCAAGACCTTCGGACCGCATGCTTGGGCGCTCGGTTTGGCACTCGGCAGCGCGGTCATACTCATGTTTTGGACCCGCACCGTGCACGCTCCCGCTGGCTCGAATCCGGTGATCGTTTTTCTGGCGCAGCCCGGCTGGAGTTTTCTGCTGACGCCCACTCTGCTCGGAGCGGTGGGCATTGTGCTGGTCGCTCTGTTCTTCAACAACGCCGTCCATCCCGGACGCTACCCACTATATTGGGTCGGACGCGATACCGACAAAACACCTTGATCGGATGTTGGGCGGGATCGCTGATTCCGCCCTACGGTCTTCGATTGAGTTGTTCCGAGAGAGCGTTCACTCAGAACGGGAAATCGCATTTCGGCTTCCACCCGAAGAGTTTTTTAGTGCGGGCGTTGGAGATTAGCACGGTGCGGCCGGGGAGCGGGCGTTTGATTTTTTACACGCTGGGCAGGAGGCGCTTGATCAGTTCTCGAAACGGATATTTCGAAGAGGTGTGGTCGGCGTTGAGGTTTACTGCTTCGCAGCCGAGTCCGTTTTTTGGATACGAGACGGCAGGCGGTGGAGAGGCTGTTAACGCGAAAAATCTCATCATTGGGCTTCGCATGCGGCCGGGGGATCGCCGCCAGATGGACGACGCTATCGTAGGGCGTGCGATCGCCAGTGCCGTGGGGCGAGAAGGAGGTAATGACCTGCCCGAGCTGAGTGAGATCGGCCCCGATGATGCGGCATTGCGTGGTGGCGGAGCGCCGGGTGTCAATATTGACCACGTCGTGACCTTCTTCGACGAGGTGCTTCAAGATCAGAAGCCGATTTTACCGCTGACGCCGGTGACGATGATGTGTTTGGTGGGCATAAGAGGAGAGGGAGGTGGCGAAAATTGCCCAGCCGCCGGGAAATCTGCAAGCATAGGGAAACAGTGAACCGCGAATTAGCGCCAATGAACGCGAATGACCGGGGTAAGCCGGTGACGGTAATCGGCTGATTGCGGGGTAAAACATTCGTTTTGCTTCGGGCGCATTTTGGGTGACGCTGCGGGAATGCCCAACCGTCTCGCCTCCGAAAAATCTCCGTACCTTCGCCAGCACGCCGACAATCCCGTGGATTGGTTTCCGTGGGGTGAAGAGGCGTTGGCGAAAGCGAAGCTCGAAGGGAAACCAATTTTTCTGAGCATAGGGTATTCGACATGTCACTGGTGTCATGTGATGGCGCATGAGTCGTTTGAAAACGCGAGCGTAGCGGAGGTGCTGAACCGTGATTTCATCGCGGTGAAGGTGGATCGCGAGGAGCGACCGGATCTCGACCGGGTTTACATGACCTATATCCAGCAGACGTCCGGGCACGGTGGCTGGCCGATGAGCATATGGCTCACGCCCGAGGGAAAACCCTTTCATGGTGGAACTTATTTTCCGCCCGATGATCGGGAGGGGCGGCCGGGATTCATCACGGTGCTGAATGCGATCACACGACACTGGCAGGAGCAGCGATTGAAAATCGAGGCCGGCGCGGAAGAGATCGTGCAGGCGCTACAACGTTATGCCACGGAAGGGCCGGCGCGCGAAGTTGCGAGAGGGGGAATCGTCGCTGTTCCGCTTCATGAAGCGGCAGGCGAGGCGTTTGAAAAAAGCTTCCAGTATTGCCATGAGTCGCATGATGCAACGTGGGGCGGGTTTGGCGGGGCGCCGAAATTTCCGCGCGCGTCGGTGATCAATCTGCTCTTCCGCAGCGCAGCCTTGCAGGGCGTGTCGTCCGAGCTGGGCACCGTGGCGGTGAAGCTGGCCACGCACACGCTGCAAAAGATGGCGGAGGGCGGACTGCACGATCATGTGGGTGGCGGGTTTCATCGCTACTCGGTCGATGAGCGGTGGTTTGTGCCGCATTTTGAAAAGATGCTCTACGATCAGGCGCAGATCGCGCTCAACTATCTGGAGGCGAAGCAGGCGACCGGACACGAAGTCTATGCGTGGCTGGCGCGCGGGATTTTTGACTATGTGCAACGCGATCTGACCGGACCGCACGGAGGATTTTATTCGGCGGAGGATGCGGATTCGCCGCTGGAGGCGGCGGGAAGTGACAAGGATCAAGTAACAAGTGACAAGAAGAACCAGCACGCTGAGGGGGCATTCTATGTTTGGACGAAAGTGGAGATTGAGACGGTGCTGGGCTCTGATGCGGATTTTTTCTGTGTGCATTATGGGGTGAAGCCGGACGGAAATGTCGCGCACGACCCGCAGGGTGAGTTCGTTGGGAAGAATATTTTGATGCAACAACAGTCGCTGGCTGTGACGGCGCGGGCGTTTGGGCTGGAGATCGAAGCCGCGAGCGGAAAACTGATCGGCTGCCTGGAAAAATTGCGCGCAGTCAGGGCCCAGCGTCCGCGACCGCATCTCGACGACAAAATCATCACCGCATGGAACGGACTGATGATTTCCTCTTTGGCGAAGGGCGAGCAGGTGCTCGGCGGAGAGAACGAGAAGGATTACGAAGAACGAGAACGATTGATGGCCCGGGCCACGCGTGCAGCGGAGTTTATCGAACGGGAACTTTATGATGTGGCGACGGGCACGCTCTACCGCAGTTGGCGGGAAGGACGGAGCAACATCGAAGGCTTTGCCGAGGATTATGCGTATCTCGTCCAAGGGCTGCTCGATCTTTACGAAGCCAGTTTCGCGATCCGCTGGCTGCAATGGGCGGAGCGGTTGCAGGCGAAGATGGATGAGCTTTTCTGGGACGATGACCGTGGCGGGTATTTCAATTCCCGCGCGGATGACCCGACGGTGATCGTGCGCTTGAAGGAGGATTACGACGGGGCCGAACCGGCGCCGAATTCCGTGGCAGCGATGAATCTGCTGCGGCTGGACTGGATGCTGGGAGGTGGAGGAAGGGCCAAGGAACAAGTGACAAGGAACAAAAAGACGATCGCGGAAGCAGAAGCGGGAGCAGAAGCGGGAGCAAAGAGGTCGGAGGTTGAATTAGGATACCGCGAGCGAGCGCTGAAAACCATTGAAGTTTTCCGTCCGCAATGGAGCCGGGCGCCGCAGGCGTTGCCGCAGATGCTGTGCGCACTTGAACTGGCGTTGTCGGAGCCGCGCACGGTGGTGTTGGCGGGCGATCCGGCGACGGAGAATTTTCGTGCGCTGGCTGCGGTATTGCACGAACGGTTGGGACTGCAGCGGGCCGTGTTGTGCGCCGATGCCGGCGAGGGGCAGCGGTGGCTGGCGACGCATCGGCCTTATCTGGCGGAGATGAAGCCGATGGCGGGGCGGGCGACGGCGTATGTTTGTGAGAGTTTCAGTTGCCAGGCCCCAGTAAGCGACATGGCTGGTTTAAGGGCTTTACTGGACTAAATTCGGGTCGATAGACAGGGGCTTGCCCGGCTGATCGAGAAGAGGGTGCCGAAGACCAAAGGGGTGAATTGAGATTCCCGCAATGCGGTTCGGTCGCCCGGATCTGGGGGTTAGTTATAGTGCCCTTTCGTTGCGCCATGTGTGCACGGTGACGCTGGCTAGGTCATGGGGGATGCAGCTTGCAAGCTGCCTGAACAAAAAATGGTTACAGGTTTTCGAAACTGACGGTGGATCGGTCGGTCGTAACTTCCGGGCTGGAACGGTTTCCTGCTTTATTTTTACCAAAATGGATCGATTAAGGAGCATTAGTACCCATCCACCACGCCATCTATCTTTGACCCGCCACTTCTGCTTCGGCGCTAGTGGCACGGCTTCTTCATTCAGATCCATATGAACCCGACGCATAATTCGCTCAATGATCCGGCGAGATTAAATGCGTTGCGGAACCTGAAGCTGCTCGATTCGGATGCGGAGGAGAGTTTTGACCGGCTGACGCGACTGGTGCGGCAATTTATCGGTGTGCCGGTCTCCCTCGTTTCGCTGGTGGATGATCGCCGGCAGTTTTTCAAGGCGGAGGCCGGACTCGGCGGTTGGGCCGGAAAAGCGCGTGAAACTCCGCTGACCCATTCGTTTTGCCAGCATGTGGTGACTTCCGGCGAGCCGCTGATCGTGGCCGATGCCAAGCAGAATGGCATGCTTTGCACGAATCTCGCCATTCCGGATCTCGGGGTGATCGCCTACCTGGGTTTTCCCATCCGCTCACCCGACGGCCATGTCCTGGGTTCCTTTTGCGCCATCGACACGAAGCCCCGCACCTGGGCGCAGCATGAGATCGACCTCATGCGGGAACTGACACAGGTGGTCATGGGCGAGATCGCCGCGCGGTGGAAAAATCTCGGGGCCGAGCAGGCGCTGCAGGAGAGCAAGGACCGGCTGAAACAATTGCTCGGCTGGGCGGATTGTCTGCTATGGGAGGCGGAGGTTAACGCGACGACGGAGAGTTGGGACTGGAAATTTTCCATCCAGCCGTCGGGATTGTTTTTCCGGCTGTTCGGTGAACGGGTGCCGCCGCAGAATGTCGGGCTCTGGTACCGCTTCGCTCTGCCGGAGCAGGCGGAGATGGACCGGCGTTGCAAGGCGGCGATGCTTTCCGGCCTGCCCGGCTACGATCAGGAATTTCGCGTCATCAAGGAAAGCCGGACGTTCTGGATCCGGGAAACAGTGACCATCACCAGGCTTGCCTCCGACCGCTTTTGGCTGGTGGGGGTGGCGACGGATAACACGGCGTTGCGCGAGGCCGAGATGGCGCGGCGCAGCAGCGAGGAGCTGACACGGTTGTTTGCCGAGCATGCTCCGGCGTCCGTGGCGATGTTTGACCGTGAGATGCGCTACCTCGTGCACAGCCGGCAATGGCTGACCGACTATCATCTGCAAGGGCAGAATCTCCTTGGCCGGTCGCACTACGAAGTGTTTCCGGAGATCGGGGAAGAGTGGAAAGCGATCCATCGCCGCTGCCTGCAAGGAGCGGTGGAGCACAGTGATTCCGACAATTTCCTGCGTGCCGACGGCAGCATCAATTGGATCCAATGGGAAATCCGTCCCTGGCACGATGCCACGGGTGGCATCGGGGGCATCGTGATGTTCACGCAGGATATCTCGGCGCGGAAGGAGCTGGAGCAGCGCCTCGCGCAGGCCCGCGACCACGCCCTTGAAGCCTCGCGGCTCAAATCGGAATTTCTTGCCAACATGAGCCACGAGATCCGCACTCCGATGAACGGGATCATCGGCATGTCGAGCCTGCTCATGGACACGGTGCTGACCAAGAACCAGCGCGAAATGGGCCGGGTCATCCACGGCAGCGCGGAAGGCCTCCTCGTGGTGATCAATGACATTCTCGATTTCTCCAAGATCGAGGCGGGCAAACTGCAGTTGTCACCGGTGGATTTTAACCTGCGGTTGCTGCTGGAAGACATTCTCGCGTTGTTTGCGTCCCGCGCCCAGAGGAAGAAAATCACCCTGGGCTGCGAATTTGAAACCGGGATGCCCATGCTGCTGCACGGTGACGCCGGACGCGTCCGCCAGGTGCTGATGAATCTGGTCGGGAATGCCGTGAAATTTACCGAGCACGGCGGCGTCACCGTGGTGGTGCGGACACTGCCGGCACCCGCCGGTCAGGTGGGTTTCCGGGTGGAGGTTCGCGATACCGGGATCGGCATTGCCCCCGAGGATCAGCCGCGGCTCTTTACCGCCTTCACCCAGGTGGACGCTTCCACGACAAAAAATTACAGCGGGACGGGTCTGGGGCTCGCGATTTCGCGTCAACTCACGGAACTGATGGGTGGAAAAATCGGGATCGAGAGTGCCTTGAACCAAGGCTCGGTTTTTTGGATCGAGCTGGAACTGCCGCTTTGCCGTGCAGCCGTATCCGCGGAAACGGATTTGGCTGACGGTCAGGGTCAGCCCCCGGCAGGAGCAAAAGCAACAAGCCAGCACCTGCTCGTGGCCGAGGACAATGAATCCAACCAACTGGTCATACTCGCGCTTCTGGAAAAATTGGGGCATACTTGTGAGGTCGTTGCCAATGGACAGGCGGCGTTGGAGCGTCTGGCGACCGGCCGTTTTGATGGCGTGCTCATGGATTGCCAGATGCCCGTGATGGACGGGTATACCGCCGCCCGGCGGATCAGGGCCGGCCAGGAGGCCGGTCTCGACGTGCGAATTCCCATCATCGCGCTCACCGCCTATGCGATGCCGAGCGACCGGCAAAAGTGCCTCGATGCAGGAATGGACGACTATGTTTCCAAGCCCCTGAGGGCGGAAGCGCTGCAGGCTGCGCTTGGACGGTGTGTGGCGAGGGCTCCGGCAGCAGTGCCGGCCACAAACGGGTTGCTGGATGTCCAGCAACTGGAGCAGCTCAGCCATCTGCCCGGACGGCAAAACGCCCGGTTGATCGATGATATGATTGCGATGTTTTTCACCAGTGTGCCGCTTGAGCTGACGGATCTGCGCCGACTCGCCGGTGAGAAGGAATCAGAAGGATTTGCCCGGCTCGCCCACCGCATGGCGGGCACCAGCGCAGGCCTCGGGGCTGTGGCTTTGCGGGCCGCAGCGTTGCAAATGGAGCAGGCCGCAAGTGCCGGGCAATGGGATGGCATGGCGTTGCAACTGGACGATTTTGAACGGCAATGGATCGAGACCAAACAGGCGTTGGAACAACATTTAAATCCCGTTTTGCATGAAAATTCTCATCGTTGAGGACAACGCGGTCGCCGCCGCGGTATTGGAAGCGGCGCTGGTCAAGCTCGGCCATGAGCCGGTCCGGGCAGCCGATGGTCTGACCGCCTGGCGGGCGTTTGAGGCCGAGCCGGTGCGGGTGGTGGTCAGCGACTGGCTGATGCCCGGGATCGACGGTTTGGAATTTTGCCGGCGCATCCGTGCCCGCGGCCGTGATTATACGTATTTCATCCTGCTTTCCGCCGTGGAATCCAACACCGGAAACCTTGAGCTCGCGCTTGAAGCCGGCGTGGACGATTTCCTGCACAAGCCGGTGAAAATGGATGAACTGAAGATGCGGCTGCATGTGGCCGAGCGCATCCTGAACTACGCCACCCAGGTCCAGCAACTGGAGTCGTTCATCCCGCTCTGTTCGTACTGCAAAAAAGTGCGTGATGACAAAAATTACTGGAGCCAGATCGAGAGCTACATCAACACCCGCACCGGTTCGCAATTCAGCCACGGCGTCTGCCCGGATTGCTACGACCGCGTACTCGTCCCCCAGATGATCGCGGTTGGCATCGATCCGCCGACGCGCGCGCCTTTTGCGAAAAAGAAATGACGCTTTGCCTCACCGCGCCAGCGCCGCGCGCACCAGCCGGTCGTCGCCGTCGTTTGGCGCAGGTTTCAGTCCGAGCACCGCACAGAGGAGATTATAAATATGGATGTTCTCCACTTCTTTGATCACCCGTCCGGATTGAAATGACGGACCGCTGGCGATAAAGAGCGCCCCCATGTTCGGTGCCGCCGGATCATAGCCGTGGGTGCCGCGCTCAAAGGCCAGCAGTTTCATCCGGAGAAAATCGTGACTGGTGATATACCAACCCGGTGCGGCGCTCAGGACCACGGGAGCGATGCGATCGCTGGCCCGGTAATGCAGCGCGGGCGGCACTTCGGCGCGCAGCCAGGCGCCGAGCTGCGGATGTTTGCCGCGGAACTTCGCGACGAGTTCCTCCGCCGCGCCTGATTTCGGCCGGAGTCCCGCATTGGCTCCGGCAAAATCGATGTCGACGGTGTTGAGGTCCACATAGTCGTCCAAAAATATCACCCGATCCGGACTGACCGGCTCCATGCCATGATCGGAGACGAGAACGAGATCGGTTTGCTCGCGCAGCTTCCGTTGGGTGAGGCCCGCCAGCAGCCGGCCGATGGCGGAATCCACTTCCTGCACGGCGGCGGCGGTTTCAGGCGCGTCGGGTCCGTACAGGTGACCCTTGCTGTCGACGATGTCAAAATAGAGCGTGCAGAAGCGCGGCCGTTGTCCGGGCGGCAGATCGAGCCAGGCGAGCAGGCCGTCGACGCGCTGGGCGCAACTAAGGGATTTTTCGAACGGCTTGAAAAGGCTCGGATGCGTCCCGTGGTTCTCCGCTTCCGAACCGGGCCAGAAAAAGCAGGCGCTGCGCACACCCTGCTTTTCCGCCGTGATCCACACCGGCTCGCCGCCGGCCCAGACGCGGGGGTCCACGGAGGTTTCGTGCGTCTTGAAGTTGAACCTTTCGTGCAGCACCGGATCATAAAACGAGTTGGCGACGACACCGTGGTGCTCCGGGTAAAGCCCCGTGACGATCGTGTAATGATTGGGAAAGGTGAGGGAAGGAAAGCTGGGCGTCAGGCGCTGCGCATAGACGCCGTCGGCCGCCAGTTGCTTGAGCACGGGGGCGTTGTATTTCTGCAGATAGTCCCAACGGAAACCGTCGATTGAGATTAGAATCAACGGGCCGGCTGCCGCCGGTTTCGCGGGGGTGGAAGCCGAACCGGTCGGAGGCAAGACGGCCGCCAGGATCACAGCGAGTGTGAAAATATAAAGGCGTGGCTTCATTTATCGCATGATCTCAAAGTCAGCGACGAAGGGAAAGATTATCTTGGCGTCCGGCGGCTCCTTCGTGTGACATCGGGCCATGACCGACGCCGAACGCCTGACCCGATTGGAGGAACGTTACGCCCACCTGAGCAAACATCAGGCCGAGCAGGACAAGGCCATGCTCGCGCTCAATGATGAACTGCGGCGTCTAAAAAAAGAGCTGGCCACGCTGCGGGCGCAGCAAACTTCCCAACCCGAACCCGGCCAGATCCCGCAAGACGAACGCCCGCCGCATTATTGAAGGCAGAGCAGACAGAGTGCCTCAAGGTAGGGACGGACCGCTGGGCCGTCCGCGAAAATCTTTACGGCGCGCCCAGCCGCCGAGGCTTCGCACTTGTCGCGGTCGCGCCCTACCCGAATACAACTTCAGAACAACGCCGTGATTTCCGTGTGGCGGCCGGGTTCAAGCGTAAGATCGCCGGTCAGGGCGGCGGTCTCGTCGTTCTTCAAAAGTTTTACCCGTACCGGGCCGGCCGCCTCCTGGGTGGACCAGCCCCATTTGCCGATGGAGACAAATTGCATGGGCACGCCCTTCTCCCAGCTCAGGCCGGGGCCGTCGCCCCGGATAAAAAGCTTGTTGCCGATGCCGATGTAGGCGGTGGTGAGCAACCGGGTGGCGCCGTCGGAGGAGGACGCGGAGGAAATCATTTCGCCATCCGCAGCATGGTCGGCGGGTGCATCGTTTTCGTTGGTTGGGGCTGGCTCTGAAACCACCGTTTCAAGCGGCTCGGTTGTGACGGTGGGTTCGGACATGGCGGTCAGAATATCCTCGGGCTTCGGCTTGCGGGGTGGGCGGGGCTTTTTGGGCGGTGGCGGTAAGCTGGCGGGAGCAGCGGGCTCAATGGCCGCAGCGGCTGCGATTGCCGGTGCGGCCGGAACGGAAATTTCTGGTGCCGCGTGCTTGGTTTCGGCAACGGCCGGCGAGACTGGTGTGGGTTGCGGGTTGGCGACTGGTGCATGGGCGGCGACGGCCTGCGGCGCGACGGTGGGCGTCGCATGTCGGTCGATTTGGGCGAGCGAATTTTTGAGCTGCGCATCGATTTTTGCGGCGGCTTCCTGGGCAAGGCCGAGCTGTTTGCGGGTGGAGGCTTCGAGCGCGGCCCAGTCGGCCGTGGCTTTCTGAATTTTGTCCGCCACGACTTTCAGATTGCTGCTGTTGACGGAGCGCAGCTCCTCGAGTTCCAGCTCAAGAGCGGCGCGATCCTCGGTTTCCTTTTCGGCGAGGGCCTCGTTAAACTCGGCGAGTTTCTCTGCCATGCGATACGGCAGTGTCTCCGCGTCGCGGGCGGATTTGTGCACGGCTTCCTCGATGGCCTTGATGTGCGAGGCCGCGCGGGTGAGGCTCTCGCTCGCGGCCTGCACCCGGGTCAACTGCTGTTCGAGTTCATTGCTGAGCCGGAGGGTGGCTTCACGGCAATCGGCGGCGTAGTCGCTGAAAAACGGAATCAGCAGGGCGATGCCACCCGCGATGACGAGGATGACACAAAGGATGAGCGGAAGCGGGGAGAAGGGTTCCTTGGCGAACAGCCCGATGAGGGCGGCGGTCGCCAGGCAGCCGAGATCGGTGAGAATAAACGGGAGTTTATTAAGGCGGGGTTCGGGTTGGTTCATGGGGAAGTGCCGCGCGCGATTCTTATTCGGCTCGCGGGCGAAAATTCACAAGAACAAACAACACCGTTTGGGGTTGAGCCGCTCGTTTCACCGCATCAACTGCGGCCAGACCAGGCCGAGCAGGGAGAGCAGCATGCCGATGCGGATCGCCCCCTCGAAGGTGAGGATGACCAGGGTCCATTTCAGGCTGGAGGCAGAGCGCAGCAGATAGCCGAAGAAAGTGATGGCGAGGAGCACCGCGCCCTGTGGTCGGGTCATGGGGTGAAAGAGGAGCGCGAACATCCAAAGGCCGTAAATGATCAGTCCGCCGGCCCAGGGCGCCGCGATCCAATTTGGCATCGGCAGTTCGCGCGGATCGGCATTCGCCCTGATCTGTTTGATCCCGAGGTAACGTTCGCCCATGAAGAGCTGCCAGAGCTCAAAGGCAAAAAACAGCGGGGTCAGCAGGGTGAATGGATTCATGGACGATTCGGACGCCGGACGCGGTGGATCGATGCCTGGGGTGATGGCGCGGAAGGAACGGGCTGGCATTTCCAGCAAATGCATCCCGGTCCGTTGAGGCCAGTGTTTTTGCCGTCTCGTAAGAAACAAATGGAAAATTGGCGCAAATGGAGCACATTGTCCGCCTATCCAGCGACGGCACCATGCCGTTGTTCCACCCCACTGCATTTTAAGGAGGCACCCATGACGATGTTCCTGGTCAAATATCTGGCCACTGCCTTGGTGGCCGGTCTGCTCGGCGGTCTGGCGATGGAGCTCGCCATGTGGCTTATTGCCCGGGCGGGTCTGGCGAAAGGCGACATGATTCTCGCGTTGGGCAGCCTGCTCACCAAGTCGCGGGAAAACGCCTACCGCACGGGGCTCTACATTCATGTGACCGCCGCGATGGGCTTTGCCCTCGTTTATACTCTGCTGCTGGTGACATTGGGCTATACGCAACTTCCCTTCTCGCTGATGATCGGGCTTGGGGTGGGGGCGCTGCACGGACTGATCGTCAGTCTGATGCTCGTTTGGATGGTGGCCGAGCGGCATCCGTTGGAAGAATTCAAGGACGCCGATTTGCTGGTGGGCCTGAGCCACTTTGCCGGCCACGTGGCCTATGGCGGCGTGGTCGGCTTTGTTGTCGGACTGATGCCGCTGATGTGAACGCGAGGCTTGTTTAAATCATTTCCCACCGTACCAGAAGGCGCGGCGCCAGTTGTGGCGGTGGAGTTTTTCCACGAGGGCGGCGGGCATGGCCGGCAGATCACTGACAGCGCAATTCGCCTCGGCCTGTGCGACAGTGCGCATCCCCGGGATCACGGTTGAAACCGCCGGGTGGGCGAGCACGAATTTTAACGCCGCTTGCGCCAGGGTATAGTCGGAGCCGGCCAGATCGGCCCGCACGGCCTCGGCGTGCGCCACGGCCCGGCCCAGGCGGTCGCCTTCAAAATATTTGGCGCGAAAATCATCCGGCGCGAACTTGGTTGCCGAAGTGAATTTGCCCGTAAGCGCTCCTTCGTCGAAGGCCACGCGCACGATGATGCCGACGCCGCATTCCCGGGCGACATCGAGCAACTCGGCAGCCGGTTCCTGTTCGAAAATATTGTAGATCACCTGGACGCTGTCGACCCAGCCGCCGCGCATGAGGTCGATCACACCGTTCTGGTCATGCTCGGGAGTGGAAATGCCGATGAGTCCGAGCAGCCCTTCGCGCTGGAGCTGGCGGAGGATCTTGAAAGGAGTGGGATTGCGGTTCCAGGCTCGTGTCCATGTGTGGAGTTGCAGCAGATCGATCTTGCCCGTGCCGAGACAGGCAAGCCGGGTGGCGATATTCTCGCGCAGATACTTTTCCGAATAGCGCTCCTCCGCCTTGCAATAGGGCGAGGGCGGCCAGATGCCGTTTGCCGGCGGAGTCTTGGTGGCGACAAAAACCTTATCTTTTTTGCCGGCGGCGGTGCGTTCGCTGAGCACCTGGCCGATCAGGCGTTCGCTCCGGCCGTCGCCATAGCCGGCGGCGGTGTCGATGAAGTTGACGCCGCGGTCGAGCGCGGCGTGTAACGTGGCGAGCGAATCAGTGTCGGCCTGCGCGCCCCACGAGCCGCCGATCGCCCAGGCGCCGAAGCCGATTTCCGAGCAGTTGAAGCCGTGTTTGCCGAAGGGGCGAAATTTCATGGGGAAGCGGGAAGCTAAACAACAAATCCGCTGATGCAAGAGGGAGTGTCGATCCGCACGGTCTGTTTGGTGGTAGGGCCGCAACCGCTGGGCGCATCGCAAAGATATTCGCTGACGGCCCGGCGGCGCGAACTGCGACTGCCGCTACGGACAACCCGGCAGTAAACTCGCCAACCGGGAAACCTCTTCAACCGCATAGTCGATTCCCTGGCGGGTGGTGTCCGAGATATCGGTGCCGAAACCCAGCCGTTCGATCGGGATCGTCAGAAGCCACGCGGGCGGTGCCCGGCCATAAACATCGCGCGCGAGCGCGAGCAGGGTTCGCGGCTCGGCCGCATGCGTGGTCACTTGCGAGGATTCGCCGGGCATGATTTTCTGGAGCCGGACTTGGCTGGCGGCCCCGGCCTGTGCATCAACAAACACCACCGCCCGGGCTCTCGCCAGCATTTCGGCGTGTTCCGGAGAAAGTTGCGCGCAAGCGAAGGTGTGCACTCCCGGCATACCGCGGGTTTCGATCTTTTCGATCACCCGCGGGCCGGCGCTGTCGTCCTGTCGCAGCATGTTGCCGTAGCCGATGACGAGGAGCGCGTAATCGCTGAGAGTGGCCGTGTTCATCGGGAGATTTTCAGTCGCGACAGACCTCGTTGAGCACCCGGCCGTCGGGAGCGATCATTTGCACGTGCAGCGCCATGCGACCGGCGGCGTGCGTTGAGCAACTGAGGCAGGGGTCGTAGCAGCGGATGCCGTGCTCGATTCGGTTCAGCATCGGTTCGGTGATTTCAGGACCCTTCGCAAAATGCCGCGCGATCTGGGCGACGGTGCGGTTCATCGCGAGATTGTTCTGCCCCGTGGCAACGATGAGGTTTACTTTCTGCAGGAGGCCGTTGCGGTCCACCGTGTAGTCATGAAAGAGCGTGCCACGCGGCGCTTCGCTGGCGCCGACTCCATGCAGACTGTTGATGCCGGCGTCGGCGCGGAGGTTGTCGCTGTAGAGATCGGCGTCGGCCAGGAGGCGCTCGATCCATTCGAGCGAGCCGAGAATTTCGATGAGACGGGCGTAATGGTAGAGGAACGAGGAAGTGACCGCACCGTGCCCGAGCGACTTGAAGTTTTTCAATTCCACGTCGGCCTGCGGCACGCCGATATGCGTGCAGATATTGAGCCGGGCCAGCGGACCGACGCGGTAGATGCCGTCGGTGCTGCCGAGCGGCAGATAGTAGGGCGATTTCAGATAGGAGGATTCTTGCACCGATTCTCCGATGACGCTGCGGTAATCCTTCGGATCAATCTGGTCGGCGATAATGTTGCCGCTGCTGTCGGTGAACCGCAGCCTGCCGCCGTGGTGTTCCCAGCCGCCGTCAGGATCAACCAAGCCCATGTAGAGCGAGGGGAAATTTCCGTAGAGCTGCACCTCGTGCTGGTGGGTATCGAGGACGCGTTTGAAAAGATCGATGGCGGTCCTCGTCGTCGCGTGGGCCTCGGGCAGCCAGGACCGGATTTTTTCGCCGCCTTCCTTGGACAACGCGCTGCGCACGCCGCCGGGCACGGCCCAGGCGGGATGGATTTTCTTTCCGCCGAGCACCTCGATGATCTCCTGGCCGAACTGCCGCAAGCGGATGCCGGCGCGGGCGAGGTCGGCATTGTTGGCGATCAGCCCGAAGACATTGCGCTGTGCCTGGGGCGAATCCCAGCCGAGCAAAAAGTCGGGCGCGCTCAGGTGGAAAAAACTCAGCGCATGGCTCTGCACGATCTGGCCGAGATTCATCAGCCGGCGCAGCTTGTCGGCGGCGGGCGGAATGTTGACGGCCATGATGGCGTCGCCGGCCTTCGCCGAGGCGAGCAGATGGCTGACCGGGCAGATGCCGCAGATGCGCGGCGTGATGCCGGGCATTTCCGTGTAGGGCCGGCCCTCGCAGAATTTTTCAAAGCCGCGGAACTCGACGACATGGAATTCGGCGCCGGAAACATTGCCGGCGTCGTCCACGAAGACGCTGATCTTCGCGTGGCCTTCGATGCGGGTGACCGGGTCGATGAGAATGCGCTTGGACATGGGGGGAGCGGCGCGGGGTTCAGCCGAATTTGATCTGCGCGCCCGTGAGCTTGGGCGCGGTGCCGGCCAGCAACCGGACGAGCAACGCCTTGATGTTGGCCGCCGATGGCGGGCAGCCGGGCAGATAGTGCTCCACGGACACGGCTTCGTGGACAGGCATCACGCGGGCGAGGAGGCGGGGCACGATACCCGCGGCCGAGGGGTGCAGTGGGTTTTCCTGCGCGTTGTCGATGTATGCGCACTGGAGGACGTTCGTCACATTGCCGGCACCGAGCTGGTTGCGAATCGCCGGGACATTCCCTGTGACCGCGCAATCGCCGAACGACACAAGGGTTTTTGTACGTGCGCGGATCTTGTACAGGAGCTCGAGGTTGTCCTCGTTGCAGATTGCTCCTTCGATCAGGCAGAGATCGACGTGCTCCGGGTATTCCTTGCAGTCGATGATCGGGCTGTAGACGAGGTCGATCATGCCGGTGAGCTCGATGAGAAACTCGTCGAGATCAAGGAATGACATGTGGCAGCCGGAACAGCCGCCAAACCAGACAGTGGCTACTTTTAGACGATCCATTGTTTTTTCTCCCGGGCGTTGACGATGAATTCGAGTTTGGAGCGGTCGTGTTCCATTTCTCCCGCCGTGGCGCCCTTGTGGAACAACGCTCCGGTGGGACAGGCGAGCACGCATTTGGCGCACGAGGTGCAGGTTTCGGAGTCGCCCCACGGTTCGTTGAGATCGGTGATGATCATCGATTTTTCCCCGCGACCGGCGACGTTCTTGGTGCCGGCGCCCTCGATGTGCCAGCAGGCGCGGACGCAACGGGTGCAGAGAATGCACCGGTTGTGGTCCATGCCGAGAAAGCGGTGCGTGGCGTCCACGCCCCATTTCGGGAAGCAGTAGTCGTAGCGCACATGATCCATGCCGAGTTTGCAGGCCAGTGCCTGGAGTTCACAGTGCCCGTTGGACACACAGACTGCGCACACATGGTTCCGCTCGGCGAAGAGGAGTTCGAGCGTCATGCGGCGGTATTTTTGCAGCCGCTCGCTGTTGGTCGTGACCTCCATGCCTTCGGTGACCTTGGTGGTGCAGGCCGGGAGAAGTTTGTTGGTGCCCTTGACCTCGACGATGCAGAGGCGGCAGGCGCCAATGTCGTAGACGCCTTCGAGATGGCACAGCGTCGGAATGGTGATGCCGTTGTCCGTGGCAGCCTCGAGCAAGGTGGTGTTCTCCTCGGCGCTGAGGGTCTGGCCGTCAATAATCAGGGTTTTGGCGCTCATCGGGTAAATCGGTCAGGGGGCAACGGGCTGGGCGGCGTGGGGCGCGGCGTGTTGTTCCGGCTGAAGCAGCGCTTCATATTCCGGACGGAAAAACCGGAGCGTGCTCATCACCGGATTGGGCGCGGTCTGGCCGAGGCCGCAGAGACTGGTATTCTTCACCATGTCGCAAAGTTCCTCGAGCTTCGCGAGGTCGCGGGCCGTGGCCTCCTTCGCGAGAATCTTGTCGAGCAGGTGGTGCATTTGCACGGTGCCGGTGCGGCACGGGATGCATTTGCCGCAGGATTCCTCCATGCAAAACTCCATGTAGAATTTTGCGATCTCCACCATGTTTGTCTTGTCGTCCATCACCACCATGCCGCCCGAGCCCATGATCGAGCCGAGCTTGGTGAGCGATTCGTAGTCGACGGGCGTGTCGAGATGCTGTGCGGGAATGCAGCCGCCGGAAGGGCCTCCGGTCTGCACCGATTTGATTGTGCCGCCGTCGGGCGCACCGCCGCCCATCTCCTCGACAATCTGCCGGAGCGGGATGCCCATCGGAACTTCGATCAGGCCGTTGTTTTTGATCTTTCCGGTCAGCGCAAAGACCTTCGTTCCCTTGCTTTTCTCGGTGCCGATGCTCGCATACCAGTCGGCGCCGCGATTGAGAATCGGGGCGATGTTGGCGAAGGTCTCGACGTTGTTGATGAGCGTGGGGCAGCCCCAGAGTCCGCTCTCGGCGGGGAATGGCGGACGCGGACGCGGCGTGCCGCGCTTGCCTTCGACGGAAGCCATGAGAGCGGTTTCCTCGCCGCAGACGAAGGCCCCGGCGCCGATGCGGATGTCGACGTTGAAGTTGAACGGTGACTCAAAGATCGCGCCGCCGAGCAGGCCGAGCTGTCGCGCCTGCTTGATCGCGCCCTGGAGGCGGCTGATCGCGAGCGGATATTCGGCGCGCACGTAAATGAAACCCTGGTCGGCGCCGACCGCGTACGCGGCGACCGCCATGCCCTCGAGCACGAGATGCGGATCGCTCTCCAGAATGCTGCGGTCCATGAAAGCGCCGGGATCGCCCTCATCGCCGTTGCAGACGACATATTTTTTTGCGCCGGCCGATTTGGCCACCGTGGCCCACTTGAGTCCGGCCGGGAAACCCGCACCGCCGCGTCCGCGCAGACCGCTGCGGGTGATCTGCTCGACGACCTCGGTCGGCTTGAGTTCGGTGAGGGCGTTGTGCAGCGCCTTGTAGCCGCCGATGGCGATATAGTCCTCGATGCGTTCCGGGTCGATGATGCCGCCGTTGGCGCGGACGACGCGCATCTGTTTCGCAAAAAAGGGATGATGCGGATCGCCGAGTTGCACTTTGCACTCGCCGCCCTTCAGCGCGCCGACAATCGCCGGGGCGTCCTCGGGCTTCACATGCTCGTAGAGCATGCTGTCGGCTTTGACGCCGTCAACGCCCACGAGAGGCCCCTGGCCGCAGAAGCCCATGCAGCCCACGCGCCGCACTTCGACGTCCGCGTCAAGCCCCTGCGATTTCACCGCGCTCTCAAGATTCTTTTTGATGACATCGGCCTGCGAGGACATGCAGCCGGCCGACATGCAGGTGCGCAGGCAGATCTTCTTGCGCGCGGCGTTATGTTTTTCCGCCAGGGTGTTGAGGTCTTCCAATTGCATGGCTCAGATCCATTCGTTGATGCGGGTGAGGGTGTCGGCGGGCGTCTGTTTCGGCGCGACTTTGCCGTCGTAGACCACTGCGGGGGCGATGCCGCACGCGCCGATGCAACGTGCGGTCAGGAGCGAGAGCTTGTTATCCGGCGTGGTTTCGCCGGCCTTGATGTGCGTGCGGTCCTCGACGGCGGCGAGAATCAGGTTGGCGCCCTTCACATAGCAGGCGGTGCCGAGGCAGACGACGCAGGTGTGCTCGCCCTGCGGTTTCAGGGTGAAGAAATGGTAGAACGTGGCGACGCCGTAGACGCGGCTCGTGGGCAGCTTGAGTTGCCAGGCGACGTAACGGAGCACGTCGTTCTCGAGATAACCGAAGAGTTCCTGGGCCTTGTGCAGCACCTCGATCAGCGCGTCCTGGCGGTGCTGGAATTTCTTGATGTGCGCCTCAAGGATCTTGTAACGCTTGTCGCCCGCGGCCAACTGCTGGAAGCGGGCGGCGGCCTTGGGTTTTTCTGGTGCGAGCACGAGAGGCATGGCGGGTTAGTTTCAGGTTGGGCGGATCAGCGGCGGTCGCCGGTCAGCCGGGGGAATTAACCCCAAACCGTCTGCAGTCTCAGCGTGGGCGACGCAGAGTTGAGCGGGAGAACCTGGCCATGGTGCGTGGAGCACGGCCAGCGATGTTGCGGCCTGGTTCATTGGAACTGCGGCCACTATGCGCCCAATCGCCCGTCCTTGCTTAGCATCGTTTGCGCAGAGTATGGCGTATATTGCTGATCCATTCCCCGCCTGTGGCGGCCGAGCAAAAAATGCGCATGGCCGGACAGGGCCTGCGCATTTTTTATCCTCGGGCCGGATGAAAGATCAGTCAGGCTGGCGGTATGCCCGATACCGGTCCCACGATTTCCGGTTTTACCACCTGCCCTGTGCCCTTGTCGCATCGGACGGAAATCACCATCGGCCACGGCGGCGGCGGCAGACTGACGCAGGATCTGATCGACCGTATTTTCCGGCCGGCATTCGCCTCGGCGGCATTGGATGCGCAGCATGACGGCGCGCTGCTGTGCATGCCCGAAAGTGGCCGGCTGGCGTTCACCACCGACTCGCATGTGGTCAGTCCGCTTTTCTTTCCGGGCGGAGATATCGGCAAGCTGGCCGTGAACGGCACGGTCAATGATCTCTGCATGTGCGGAGCCCGGCCGCTGTGGTTGAGCGTGGCTTTCATCATCGAGGAAGGGTTGGCGATGGCGACGCTGGAGAAAGTGGTCGCCTCGATGAAGGAGACCGCGCGGGCGGCGGGCGTGACGATCGTGACCGGCGACACCAAGGTCGTGGAGCGCGGGAAAGGTGACGGAATTTATGTGACCACGTCGGGAGTCGGCGTGATCGAAACTTCGCTTACTGTTTCGCCGGCCAGCATCCGGGCCGGCGATGCGGTAATTCTCAGCGGCGACGTCGGCCGGCACGGCATGGCCATCATGGCGACGCGCGCGGGCCTGTCCTTTGAGAGTGAAATCCAGAGTGACTGTGCGCCGCTGGTTTCGCCGGTGCAGGCATTGCTGAAAGCCGGTTTGGAAATTCACTGTCTGCGCGATCTCACGCGCGGTGGACTGGCGACGTCATTGGTCGAGCTGGCGGAGTCGGCGAAAGTGGCCATTGCGATCGATACCGCGAAGGTGCCGGTGTCCGAGATCGTCCGGGGAGCCTGTGAAATTCTGGGACTGGATCCGCTCTACGTGGCGAACGAAGGCCGGTTTGTTTGTATTCTGCCTGAGGCGCAGGCAAAACAGGCGTTGGAGATTCTGGAGAAGACCGTTCCGGGTGGAGGGCCGGTCATCATCGGAAAAGTTGCCCCCGGACCCGCCGGACAGGTGACGCAACGCAGTATCATCGGCTCCGAGCGGATCATCGATCGTCTCAGCGGCGAGCAGTTGCCGAGAATCTGTTGAAGCGGATTACCCTTCTCCATTAATCCTTGCGGTCTGTTGAGGCTAGGGAACAACTTCACGCGTAAACCGCTTGGCATTTCACAGGCCTGCCGGCAGTTTACGCCGAGTTACCCCTGTTTATGTCCACGAAGTTTTTCACCAACGAAGAAGGCCGTACCCTGATCGAAAAGATCGAGGGCATCTTTCAGCACAAGAAGATCCATTTTCTTGATGTGCTGGTGGGATATTTTCGTGCCTCAGGCTATTTTCGAATCAGGCCGTTCGTTCAATCCTCAGGTAAAATTCGCATTCTTGTTGGCATCAATATCGATCGTCTGGTCCAGGAAGCGTGGGACAAGGGCCTGCAATTTGGGGTCAATCCCGCTGCATCACGCACTCAGTTTCTGAACGCGCTAACCCATGATATCCAAAAATCCGCCTACGACCGTCCGGTCGAAGACGGCATGGTTGGCCTTGTTGATGATATTTCGTCCGGCAAGGTTGAGATTCGCATCCATCCTTCGCAGACCATCCACGCCAAGGTCTATATCTTCCGCGAGGAAACCAAACACGCCCACGGTTACGGTGCCGTCATCACAGGTTCGTCCAACCTCACCGATGCCGGCCTTGAGCGTAATTTCGAGTTCAACGTCGAGCTGCGCGACGACCATGACATCGATTTCGCAACGGAGACTTTCAACAAGCTGTGGGATGAAGGCGTGCCGGTCGGCCCAGAACACGTTCAAGAAATCAAGCGCCAGACCTTCCTCAACGACTCGTTCACACCGCACGAGCTTTTCATTAAGTTTCTCGCCGAATATTTCGGTGCAGCCATCCACTACGACCCCAGCGTCCTTGAAGATCTTCCCTCGGGATTCAAAAAACTTTCCTATCAGGCTGACGCGGTGAGCGACGGTTACGCGAAGCTTCATCGTCACGGCGGGTTCTTTCTCTCTGATGTCGTCGGCCTGGGCAAAACCCTTGTCGCCACTCTCATCGCCAAGCGCTTCTATTACACCAACGGCTACGTCACCAACCACCATTCTTCTTCGCTCTTCATCGTCCCGCCTGCGCTCGTCGGGAACTGGGAGGACACCATCCGGCAGATTGATCTCAAGAACACCCGGATCATCACCACCGGCAGTCTGCATAAAATCACGCATCCGGAGGACTACGACCTCATTGTGGTGGACGAGGCCCACAAGTTCCGCACCGACACCGCCGGGATGTATCAGGAGCTGCAGCGTATCTGCAAATCGCCCACCCGCCGCCGGGACGAATTGGGCCACGCTTACACCAAAAAAGTCATCCTCGTCTCCGCCACCCCGCTCAACAACCGCCCGAGCGACATCGCCAATCTCGTTTACCTTTTCCAAGACAGCAAAGACTCCACGCTGGATGAGACCGCCAACCTCCAGCGTTTTTTTGCCCCGCTCATCAAGGAATTCGACCGGCTCAAGCGCGATCCCGATCCCGTCGCTGTTCGCGAAGGCGTGCGTGCCATCTACGACCTCATTCGCACGCATGTCATCCAACCGCTCACCGTTCGCCGTACCCGTCAGGATTTGTTGGCGCACCCCGCTTACCGGGATGACTTGAATGCCCAGGGCATCGCATTCCCCGAAGTCCAGACTCCGGAGAAAATTCTCTACAAGCTGCCGCCGGTCCTCGACACCCTTTATGACCGCACCATTCGGTTGCTTGCGGACTCGGCCACCGGTCTGACTTACAACCGCTATCGGGCCATCGCATACCTCAAGCCCGAAAAGAAAGCGCGTTATCAGCAGGCCGACCGCATTTCTGCCCAGCTCGCCTTCATCATGAAGACGATGCTTGTGAAACGTCTCGACAGCAGCTTCTACGCTTTCCGCAAGTCTCTCGGGCGTTTTGCCAACGCGACCCGCCAGATGGTCGGCATGTTTGATCGCGGGAAAATCTACATCGCCCCCAATCTTCCCGTGTCTGAATACCTGGCCGACGACCGGGAAGATGAATTGATTTTGCTCATCGCCGAGGCGTCCGAGACCGATCCTTCGATCCAGATTTGTGAGCCCGCCGACTTCGATGCGGCCTTCGTCGAGGGGCTGCGCCGCGATGCGCAGATTCTGGAAAAACTCGTTTCGGAATGGGACGACATAACGGAAGACCCGAAGCTCGACGAATTCATCTCCCGGCTCAAACGCCAGCTCTTCGACAAGAAGCTCAATCCCGCTCGCAAGCTCATCGTCTTTTCCGAATCGGCCGAGACCACCGATTACCTTCTGCGTGCGTTCGCCAATGCCGGTTTCGACCGCACGCTCGCTGTTTCCAGTGCCAATCGCGCCGAGGCCCTCCCGATTGTGAAGGCCAACTTCGACGCCCGTGTCCCCGTCAAGGAACAGGAAAACCGCTACGACATCATCATCTCCACCGAAGTGCTGGCCGAGGGCATCAACCTGCATCGCGCCAACATCGTCGTTAACTACGACACCCCGTGGAATTCCACCCGCCTCATGCAGCGCATTGGTCGCGTGAATCGCATCGGCTCGCCCCACACCCAGATCCACGTCTTTAACTTTTTCCCCACCTCCCAGGTCGAGGGCGATATTGAGCTGGAAAAAAAGGCCAAGATGAAACTCCATGCCTTCCACATCGCCATGGGCGAGGACAGCCAGATTTATTCCGACGAGGAGAGTCCCGAAACCTTCGGCCTGTTCGAAAAAACCGTGAAGGAGGAAGTGGATGAACGCCTCGCCCTGCTCATGGAATTGCGCGCCTTCAAGAATGCGCAGCCCGACCGCTTCAAGCAGATCAAGAATCTCCCGCAGCGTGCCCGCACCGGTCGCGCCCAGCCCGCACTCGCCCTCTCCACTTTGGCTTTCATCCGCAGCCATCGTCGCGACGCCTTCATCCATGTCAGCACCGCGTCGGCCCACGAAGAACTCACTTTCGTTGAAGCCGCCCGCCGCTTCCGTGCCGAACCCGCAGAAAAATCATTCCCCCTGCACGACCGGCATCATGAACAGGTTCAGGCTGCCATCGGCCTGTTTCATGACATGCTGCAAGCCGACCTCGCCCGCGACCAGAAGGTTGATCCCAAGATCGGCCCGAATGAGAAAAAAGCCCTGCAACTGCTCGCCGCGCTCCATGAGATGCCGGTTTCTTCTGAAAAGGAACGCTCCCTCATCGCCTCCGCGCAGCACGCCGTTCGCGTCGGCAAATTTCAGCAGTTGCACCGCGACCTTAACAAACTTCAAAAAGCGGTGAAGGTGGTTGCGGTCGCCCCATCGCTTCTGCTCGAGCGCGTCATGGCCATTCTCAGCAAATATCCCATCACGCCTGACCACGAACCTACGCCCCCGGCCAAACCTGCGGAGCCCGTCCCGGTCGCCAGTGCCCGCCTGCCTGAGATCATCATCTCGGAGTCGTTCGTCTGACCCCAGCATCGGCTCCGGTCCACCATGTCCCTTCCGATCAATATCCAGGAGCTCTTTACCGGCCGCGTGGTCGAGTGGGAGCGTTTGGAATTCAAGGAAGGATGGAATCCCGAGGCCGTCGTGCGCAGCCTGTGTGCCTTCGCGAATGATTTCCATAATTGGGGCGGCGGTTATCTTGTGATCGGCGTGGCCGAAAAAGACGGTCAGCCAGTCCTGCCTCCCCAGGGCATCACCGCCGGTCAGGCCGATGCCATTCAGAAAAAGCTGCTGGAGCTGGGCAACTCCGCGATTCAGCCGGCGTATCATCCACTCGCGGTGCCAGCCACCGTGGACGGCAAATTGATTTTAGTGCTGTGGGCGCCCGGCGGACAAACACGGCCCTACAAGGCCCGGCTGTCACTGGCCAAGGATGCGAAAGAATGGGCCTATTTTATCCGCAAGGGCTCGAACACGGTGCAGGCCAAGGGAGCCGACGAGCGGGAGTTGCTTTCGCTCGCGGCCACGGTGCCGTTTGATGACCGGAGCAATCACTCGGCGCGGCTGGCGGAGCTATCCCGCGACTTGATGGTGGATTTTCTGCGCCAGGTGAAAAGCGATCTGGCCAAGCCGGCCCGGACCATGTCGCTGCCCAAACTGGCTCGACAGATGAACCTCAGCGGTGGCCCGGTCGAGTCGCCGATGCCGCGCAATGTCGGGCTCCTCTTCTTCCATCCGGAGCCGCACACGTTCTTTCCCCAAACCCAGATCGATGTCGTGTGGTTTCCGCAGGGCGCGGCAGGCGACCGTTTCGAGGAAAAGGTTTTTCGTGGTCCGCTCGGGCGCATGGTCCGCGAAGCCTTGGATTACATTCGGCGAAATTATCTCAACGAAACCGTGAGCAAACACCCGGATCGCGCCGAGTCCACCCGCGTGGCCAACTTTCCCTACGCAGCCGTCGAGGAAGCGCTCGTTAATGCGGTTTATCATCGCAGCTACGAAGAGCGCGAGCCGGTGGAGGTGCGGATCAGTCCGGAGGAGCTGGCGGTGCTGAGTTTTCCGGGACCGGATCGGTCCATCGCGCTGGCCGACCTGCGCTGGGGCAGGGCCGTATCGCGCCGCTATCGCAACCGGCGCATCGGCGAATTTTTAAAGGAACTCGATCTCACGGAAGGCCGCGCCACCGGCATCCCGAAAATTTTGCGGGCCATGCGCGCCAACGGCTCGCCCTCGCCTAAATTTGAAACGGATGAGGATCGCACCACTTTCCTGCTCCGCCTGCCCGTGCATCTCGCCGCACTGGCCATTCCAGTCACCGGACAAGTCACCGGACAAGTCACCGGACAAGTCGAGGCTTGGGTCCAGGCGACGCTGAAGGCCTGCGAGACGCCACGAACAAGTGCCGAAATCCAAAAACTCGTCGGCATCCGGCACCGGGAAACCTTCCAGCGCAATTATCTGGACCGCCTGATTGGAGATGCCCTCATCGAACGAACCATTCCCGACAAACCCAACAGCCGCCTCCAGAAATACCGCCTGACCGATGCCGGCCGCGCCTGGCTCGCCGGCCAATCTTGATCCGTCATGGCCCGCGCCGCTTCTCTTCCCTCCATCATTCTTCCGCCATCAGTTTCCAGCCTTCTGCCTTCCTCTTAATGCCCGCCGCCATCCCCGCCACCCTCCAGGAATCCCTCCGCCAACCCTACCAGCGTGCCCTCTGGACGGGTGATAATGGCCTGCTCCGTCAGCTCTTCGCGCGGGCCGATTTTCGTGTCGTACCCTATACCGTCGAATCTGCCGGTGACATTACGCGGCAGATTCTCCAGTTGGGTGTCATCACTTTGGCCGACGGCAAGCGCCTCGGCGTCTTCGAGGTCGAGCTGAAGGACACCGGCACTAAGATCGCCCGCAACCGGGTCCAGTTGCGCGACCTTGCCCGGCGCTTCATTGACGAAGCCACCATCCACGGTGCCCTCGCTTTCTACTTTCACCCGGACGTGGGCGAATACCGGTTCAGTTTCATCTCGCGCCAATCCCGCATCGAAGCCGATGGCACTCTATCGGCGAACGAAACCCATCCCAAGCGCTTCACCTACGTGCTGGGCGAGGGCAATGCCTGCACTACCGCCGCCCAGCGCTTCCTCTCGCTCGCAGGCAAGTCCGCCGCTCTCACCACGCTGATCGAGGCCTTCTCCGTCGAAAAACTTTCCGACGAGTTTTTCGCGGAATACAAGGAGCGCTATCAAGCCTTCTGCCTGCACCTTCAGGGGTTGCCCCAAACCGTTCGTCAGCGTGCCTTCGGCGCGGACGAGAAAAGCGACAAACTTCTCCGCGACTTCGTCAAGAAACTCCTCGGTCGCCTCGTCTTCCTGCATTTCCTCCAGAAGAAAGGCTGGCTGGGCGCCGCGCCGGAACGCACCGACTGGACCGGCGGTGACCGGCGTTTCTTCCTCAATTTATTCGGCTCCTTCCCCAAGCCGGAGAAATTCTACAGCGGCTGCCTCGTCCAGCTGTTCTTTGAGACACTCAATGTCCGGCGCGAAGGGCATCTGTTCAAAGTGGACGGCATCAAGCCTTCCCAGGTGCCGTACCTCAACGGCGGTTTGTTCGACGATGATCCTCCACCCACGCAGCGACTGGATTTTCCGGCCGCGCTTTTCCAGGACCTTTTTGATTTCTTCGAACGCTTCAACTTCACCATCGACGAAAATTCGCCTGACGATCATGAGGTCGGCATCGATCCCGAGATGCTGGGTCGCATCTTCGAAAATCTTCTCGAGGAGAACAAAGAGAAGGGCGCGTACTACACCCGGCGCGAGGTCGTGCACTACATGTGCCAGCACGCTCTCTACCGCTACCTGCGCGGGCAGCTTCTCGCGGACAGTTTGCCCGAGACGGCACCCGAGGCCGACGCGCTGCGACGTCTCGTTTATACCTACGAACTCGGCGACGACACCAAAGTATCCGGCAAGTTTGTCCGGCGGAAAGGCAAGGATATCGAAGCTGCGCTTGACCGGGTGAAGGTTTGCGACCCCGCCATCGGCTCCGGTGCGTTTCCCATCGGCCTGCTCCAGGTGATTTTCACGATCAAGACCACGCTGGATCTCACCCTCGACCGGGCGCAAGCCAAGCGCGATCTCATCCAGAACTGCATTCACGGCGTTGATCTTGATTCCGGCGCGGTGGATATTGCCCGCCTCCGCTTCTGGCTTTCTCTCGTGGTCGACGAGGATGCGCCCACGCCATTGCCCAACCTCGACTACAAAATCATGCAGGGCAATGCGCTCTTGGAATGGTTCGAGGGCATCGCACTCGACGAACTCGCCGGCCCCAAAACGCGCGTGGCCCTACCCGGGCAGATGAGCCTGCTTACGGCGCCAGGCGATACTGCCGATCTCAGCGCAGCACCCACCGAGAGCGAGTCGGCGCAATTCACAAAACTGCTCCGTGATTATTTCTCCATCGAAGGCAAGGACCGGAAAAACGCCCTCCACGACAAAATTGATCAGCGAGTGCTCCGTTTCATCGACGAGCGGATCGCGGCAGTGCGGGAAAAGTTGGAAATTGAGAAACAGCAGCACGAGTCCGAGCTAGCCCGGATGTTGCGCGGGCTGCGGACCAAAGCACAGCAGGAACAGTTCCTGGCCAACGACGCCCGTGCCCGCCGCACTCAGACGCGGATCACCGAGCTGGTCACCGCCATCGCCACCAATGAAAAGCGAAAAGCCCGGCTGCATGAACTGCAGGATATTGCCGAACGCCCGTTCTTCCTCTGGCATTTTTATTTCCAGGACGTGTTTGCCCAAGGTGGCTTCGACATCGTCATAGCCAACCCGCCTTACGTTCGTGCCGATCACCCTTCGCAGGTGCAACAACGTCAGGATATTCTCGCCACCGGCAAGTTTGGCACGCTCTGGGAAAAGTGGGATCTCTTCGTCGCGTTCGTCGAGCAGAGTTTTCATCTGCTCAAGCCGGGCGGAGTGATGGCGCAGATTGTGTCCGACGGCTACTGCCACGCCAAATACGCGCAGAAATCACAGAACTGGTTTCTACAAAACGCCCGTATCGTGCGCCTCGATTTTGTCGGGCAACTAAAACTCTTCGATGCCGGTGTGCGCAACATCATCTTCTTTGTCGAGAAGGCCGGCGGCACTCACTGGCGTCCTGAGCGTCGTCTTCATCTTGAGCGTCCGGACCGCCTCCCTGAGGAACCGATGATTGGCAATGTGAAGCTGCTGCCTACCGACGAACAAAAAAATCTCACGCACCGCACTTTTTTCCCTGAAGATGCGGTGGCGAAGACTTTTTCCTCGGCGATACTGAAGCTGGAATCGCTTTGCTACCTTTCATACGGCCTTGCGGCCAGCAGCGATGAGAAGGAGCACAAGGGAGAATTTATCACGAGCGATGTGACCTCGGACAAACGTGACGCGACCCATCCCAAGCCTTGGGTGGAAGGCAAAAACTTAGGTAAGTGGACACCGCTAGCCCATCGTTGGTTGGAATGGGGGACCACGCGCGCGCCCCATCATTTTCGACGTGTCACATTCGAAGAGTTATATGAGGTTCCTGAGAAGTTGATGATTCTTCGGGTTGCGGGAGATGATTTGAAATCCTGCCTCGACGATCAACAGCTCTACACCAATCACACCACGGTCATTGCTGTTCCGTGGCACTTACTCCAAGGTGTAATCAACCGCTCGATTCGAAAAAGCGCCCGTTACGCTAGCGAACCCAAGTCAGACGATCTTCCTTCTCGTGAACAGTTCGAGGACAACAGCCGGCGCTTTGCCACTAGGTTCCTGCTCGCCTGCTTGAACTCCAGCCAGGCTCGCGAATTCCTCCGTGCCAATCGCCGCAGCAACACCGATCTGTACCCCGACGACTGGAAGCAGCTCCCGATCCCTGATGTCACGCCAGAACAACAAGCGCCCATCGTGGTCTTGGTGGAAAAGATTTTGACCGCCAAACGCGCCAAGCCCGACGCCGATGTGTCGGTTCTGGAGACCGAGGTAGACCGCCTCGTCACCGGGCTCTACGGCATCGGCGACAATCAAGGCGCGCCGCCCGTCCGCATCGAACGCGCCACCGCCGACGCCAAGTCGATCCTCCGCGACCACATCCTCGCCGAACTCGGCCGCCGTTCGCCCTATATTTCCCTCGATGCCATCCGTACCGAACTCACCACGCGCCGAATCAAGGTGGCTGATTCCACCCTGCTCAACTACCTGCAGGAAATCGTCAGCCTGGGGTTTCTCCACGATGCCGGTCGCGGCTGGTATTCCACCCTGGCCAAGCCACTCGTGCTTGATCGCGAGCCGGTGGAGCCGGTGGTCGCGTTGATCTCAAAGGCGTTTCCCTTGCTCGGCTTCAGCGTGTGGTCCACGCAGCAGATCAACCCATGGATGCACCATCTCCTCGGTAAATTCGTGACCTTTGTGCATGTGGAGAGCGAAGGTGTCGCCACCGTGTGGGAACTCCTGCGTGATGCGGGCTACGACGCCTATCGCGACCCCGGCAAACGTGAGGCCAAGACATTCTCTGTGCGCGACAAAACCGTTGTCATCCGCCCTGGCAGCCCGGCTCAAGCCCCCGTGGACGGTCCCTACGCAACTCCCGAGAAAGTCTTCGTAGATCTTGCCGCCGAACTGCCTCTGCTGCCGCTCATGGACGTCGCCGAATTTACCGGCCTTTTTTCAAGCGCAAGCCAATCAGGCCGCCTTGATATCCCAGAACTACTACGTTACTCACATCGCAAGCGGTTACAGGATAGGTTTTTAATTCTATTAGACTCGATAACGTCACAAAACGACGTTTCGTGACAATATCGAGTCCTTCGTTTTCACGATGATCGCTCCCGAGTGTTTTCGCCTCCCTTGGTTGCAAGCCCAAGCAGAGCGTCTGCAAGTCCGGGACAAGGCGCTGCTGGAGCGTTGTATCCACGCCTTGGAACTGGTGGCCCGACTGCGTCACGCCGGTCTGGATTTCATCTTCAAAGGAGGCACCAGTTTGGTGTTGTACCTCCACCCGATCCGACGGCTTTCGATCGACGTGGATATTGCCTGCGGCGCCTCCTTGGCCGAAATCAAGCGGGCGTTGGATGCGGTGGTTTATGCCGGGCAACCGTTCAAGCGCTACCATCACCAAGATCATCGCGACCGCGATGAACCTCCGACCAAACACTTCTTGGTGAGCTTCGATTCAGCCGTCCGCCCGGGACACGAATCCCACATCCTGCTCGATGTGCTTTTTGAGGCCTCGGTCTATCCCGAGGTCGCACAGGTCGACCTTTCAGCCGATTTTATTCGCACGCTCGGTCCCGCCCCCATATTTGTGCCCACGTTGGATTGTCTGCTTGGCGACAAGCTGGCGGCGTTTGCTCCGAGCACGATTGGGGTGCTGTACGAGCCGCCGCTCAACCGGGCCGGTGACCCAATGGAGCCGCAGCAGACCCGCGTGGCCAAGCAACTCTACGATGTGGCGGAGTTATTCGGGGTCGCCCACAGCCTCGATACGATCCGCCGCACCTATCAAGCCATTCTCCCGGTACAAAACAGCTATCGGCGGCGCAATTACACGCTGGAGGAAACGCTGTGTGATACCATCGATGCTGCTTTTTGGTTCAGTCAACGCGACCTCAAGTTTGGCGAGCCACATGCCAAGTCGGATTTTCTCAATGACGGCATCGCCAATATCGACAGTCACTTGGTTGGAAATGGCCTTTCAGTACCCGATGCGAAAGCAGCCGCAGCCAAGGCCGCTTGTCTGGCCGCGATGTTGCTGGGCAACGCCCGTGAAACCTTGGATGAAATTCGCACCGAAGCGGCGAGTGGCGTCGTTTTATCAGGCGATGCACTCACCGGCAATTACGAGCGACTCCGCGCTCTACGCAAAACGGCCCCGGAGGCTTACTACTACTGGTGTGCCGCCTGTGGTTATCTCCGATGACGCGCGGTGGATCGGCCTGGGAGAATGGCCGACCTGTCGACGCCCGAAAATCAGGAGTCACTGCTTCCATTACGCATCGTGCAAGCGAATCAAGAAGAACGTTTTGAAACACTTGAATCAATTAGCGTCACAAAAACGGGTTTTGTGACGCTAATTGATTTTGGCTGCCATGATTTATCCCGACTGCTCCCAGCTTGGGCCGTAGGGGGCAACGGCTACTACCGTGGAATAGCGGGCGCGTTGCGGTCAACGCGCCCTGCCTCACACGTCCACGGGTTCGAGGACGCGGCTGCGATAGCGATAGTACGCGGCGCAGGCGCCTTCGCTGGAAACCATCGGTGCACCGAGCGGTTGCTCGGGGGTGCAGCGCGTGCCGAACGCGGGGCAGTCGTGCGGTTTCTTGATGCCGCGCATGATCGATCCGCTGATGCATTCCGCGCCGAGTTTGTGAGAGCCGGCGGTATGGGTGAGCGGGAAACGCCGGTTCGTGTCATACCGGGCGTAGACGGAGCGAACGGCCAGTCCGCTCTGCGGGATGACGCCGATGCCGCGCCAGTCGCGGTCGCAGATTTCGAAAACGGTTTCGACCACCTGGCGGGCGTGGAGATTCCCCTCGGGGCGGACGGCGCGGGAGTAGGCGTTTTCCACCTCGGCGCGGCCGTTCTCCAGTTGCTTCACGCAAAGCAAAATCCCCTCGAGGATGTCCACCGGCTCGAAACCGGTGATGATGATCGGTGCGCCGAATTCACGCGCGATCGGGCCGTATTCCCCGAGGCCCATGATGGTGCACACGTGCCCGGCGGCGAGAAAGCCCTGCACGCGGTTGTCGGGAGAACCAAGGATGGCGCGCATGGCCGGCGGCACGAGGACATGCGAGGTGAGGATGGAAAAATTTTCCACATGCTCACGTTCCGCGCGAAGCACGGAAAGGGCGTTGGCGGGCGCCGTGGTTTCAAAACCGACGGCGAAAAACACGACCTGCTTCGTGGGGTTTTCCAGGGCGATGGTGACGGCGTCGAGCGGTGAGTACACGATGCGGACATCTCCACCCCGGGCCTTGGCGGTGAGCAGGTCGATGCCGTTGCCCGGCACGCGGAGCATATCGCCGAAGGAACAGAGAATGGCGTCGTGGTGGAGCGTGAGATCCACCGCCCGGTCAATCAGGTCGGCGCTGGTCACGCAGACCGGACAGCCGGGTCCGTGAACGAGCGTGATGTTTTTTGGCAGCAGATCATCGAGACCGAATTTGACAATGGCGTGGGTCTGGCCGCCGCAAATTTCCATGATGGTCCACGGCCGGGTCGTGGCGCGCGCGATGGCGGCGGCCAGCCGGTGGACCAGAGCGGCGTCACGGTATTCGTCGACGTATTTCATGGCGTGTAGTTTGGCTGTAGGAGCTTGCTTGCAGGCGACTCAGGGGTGGTCCGTTACTGACGTTTTTGATCGCCTGTAAACAGGCTCCTACAAAGAGGTGGTAATGGGTTTGGGGTCATTGGCGCGTGAATCCGGCAGGTCGATCCCATCGAGCTCGCCCATGGCCTTGAGGTAGCGGAAGGTCTCCGCCGCCTCCTCCGGGTCAACCGTGCTGATGGCGACGCCCACGTGGACGAGCACGAAATCGCCGAGCTTCGCCTCGGGCGTGCAGGTGAGACTGACGAGTTTCACGACGCCGGCGAAGCTGACTTTCGCGGAGCGCAGAAAGGGATCGTCGCCGATGATTTCAATAACTTTGCCGGGAACTGCGAGGCACATGGCGGGAGGGGTTGGATGGAGGTGGTTGTATTTGTAGGGCTGCCGCTTGTCGGCAGCCGGAGAAGGCGCGGCGACAAGCGCCGGCCCGGCATGAATTGGGATATGGTTTGCGGTGAATCAGTATGTTCAGGCGGGTATCGTGACGGTCGTGAGATTCAACAGCGCCGCGAGTGCCTGGCCGGCGGCGATGGAATTGTCGTTGGGGGACAGCCGTTGATGCACGAGGACACGGAAACCGGCGGCAGTGAGAGCCGTGGATGCGAGCGAATGCAGCAGGGCGTTTTGAAAACAGCCGCCGGTGAGCACGACGGTGCCGGCTCCGGCTTGGCGCGCCACGTCCACCGTCGCCTGCGCCAGACCGCGATGAAACGCCGCAGCAAGCATGGCAGGCTCTGCGCGTCTCCGGAGCAATGCTTCGACGGCAGGCTGCCAGTCGAGATCGAGCCGGGCTCCCGGAGTCCGCGCGGCGACAAGGGAAAAGGGCAGAGCGCGATTGCTGGTCGGAGCGAGTGCCGCTGCGGCCTCGACGGCGAGGGGCAATTGGCCTTCGAAAGCATTGCGCACGCCGAGTCCGAGCAACGCCCCGATGCCGTCGAACAGCCGGCCGGCGCTTGAGCAAATCGGTGAGTTCAGACCGCGGGTGAGCATCGTTTGCAAAGTGGAGGCTTCATGATCGGCAAAACCAAACCGTGCGGCGACAGCCGGGAACTGCCCGATCTCGTGCGCCAGCGCGACGACGACGCGGCGGGCGTCTTTTGCGGCGGTCTCGCCACCGGCGAGGCGGAACGGGCGCAGGCGGGCGAATCGCTCAGCCTGATTGTTCCGCAGGAGAATGAATTCGCCGCCCCAGACGGTGCCGTCCTCGCCATAGCCGGTGCCATCCCACGCGATACCGAGCACGTCGTCGGCCGGATGCGCATGTTCGAGCAGACAGGCGAGCACATGGGCCAGATGATGCTGCACCGCGATGCGCGGCAACCCGAGTTTTTCAGCAAAACAGGTTGAGGAATATCCCGGATGCTTGTCATGCGCGACGGCGGAGAAATTCGCCCCGTGGAGTTCCCCGAGCATCGCAATCGTTTGTTCGAAGGCCCGGAGGGTCGTGACGTTGCCGAGATCGCCGATATGCGGACTGAGGACGACCTGCCGGCCGGAGGCGACGGCCACGGTGTTTTTCATTTCACCACCGACGCAGAGAATTGAACCGGGAAGACGCTCCGGCAGCCGGAACGGCGCGGGAGCGTAGCCACGGGCGCGACGCAGCAAGATCGGCTCGTCGTTAGCGGCGAGCCGCACGACGGAATCGTCGACCGACCGGGCGATGGGGCGGTTGTGCTCCAGGAAAAAATCGGCGATCGATCCGAGCCGGTGGCGGGCCTCGTTGTTGTCGGTGCAAATCGGTTCCTCGGACAGGTTGGCACTGGTGGCGACCAGCGGAAAATTCACGGCGTTCAGCAGCAATACGTGGAGCGGGGAATAGGGCAGGAGCGCACCGAGCCAGGGATTTTTCGGAGCCAATCCTTCGGCCAGAGTGCTGCCGGGCAGGCGCGGCACCAGCACGATGGGCGCTTGGGCCGAGGTGAGCAGGGCATCTGCAGCGGGCGACACTCCGGCATACTGGCGGAGCTGGGCGAGATCGCGGAACATGACGGCCAGCGGTTTCTCCTCGCGGTGCTTGCGGCGGCGCAGCTCGGCCACGGTCCGCAGATTGGTGGCATCGCACATCAGGTGATAACCGCCGACCCCTTTGACGGCGAAAATAAACCCTTCGCCCAAGCGGGTGCCCGTGACGCGGAGCGCCGCTTCCCGTTCGTTGATGATTTTTCCGCCGGCCTCGCACAGACTGAGATGAGGGCCACAGACGGGACAGGCATTGGGTTCGGCGTGGAAACGCCGGCTGGCCGGATCGTCGTATTCGCGCCGGCAGTCCGGGCACATCGGGAAACCCCGCATCGTGGTGTACGGCCGGTCGTACGGCAGGTGTTCGATCAGCGAATAGCGCGGGCCGCATTGCGTGCAATTGATGAAGGGATAGCGGTGGCGCCGGTCGGCGGGATCAAGGAGTTCACGGCGGCAGTCGGGGCAGAGGGCGAGATCGGAAGGGGTGGCGGTGATGATTTCACCGTCGGTCCGGCTCGCGATGATGGTGAAGTTTTCTCCCGCGAGAGGCTGGTCGGCGCCCGGAGTCATCTCATCAAGCCCCGTCACTTCTGCGGCAGGCGGTGCGGCATGCACGAGGTCCTCGACCAAGGCGTTCACTTGGGCGGAATCTCCCGCGGCCCGGATCAGCACGCCTTCCGTGTCGTTCAGCACCCAGCCGTTTAATCCGAGACGTGTGGCGGTGCGGTGCACGAATGGCCGGTAGCCCACGCCCTGCACTGTGCCGCGCACGCGGAGGAGCACATCGGTGGTTGGAGGGGAAAGGGGCATGGTGGGACCGCTGGCAACGGGGGTTCAGGTTTCGCCTGCGAGGTTTTTCAAAAACTCATACCACGCCGGCAAACCTTCGCCGGTCCGGGCGGAAAGCTGGATGATTTTGGCCTGCGGGGCGATGCGGCGGATGTTTTCCACCGCGATGTCGCGCTTGAAGCCGAGCACATCCGCCACGTCGACCTTGGTGAGAAGGACCAGGTTCGCGGACTTGAATATCGGCGGATACTTGAGCGGCTTGTCCTCGCCCTCGGTGGTGGAAAGCAACACGACGCGCACCTGCTCGCCGAGATCGAACGAGGCGGGGCAGACGAGGTTGCCGACATTCTCGATAAAGAGCACGCGGACGCCATCGAGGTTGATCGACTGGGCAGCGCGCGCGATCATGCCGGCATCGAGGTGGCAGACGGTGCCGGTGGTGATCTGGGCGACGGGGGCGTGAGGCCGGCTGAGCCGGCGGCCGTCGTTGTCGGTCTCGAGATCACCCACGAGCACCGCGCACTTCGTTTGCCGGCCGAACTCATCGAGCGTGCGCTCCAGCAGCGTGGTTTTGCCCGCGCCCGGAGACGAGACGAGATTGAGCGCAGCAAGACCGCGCCCAAGGAAGTAGCCGCGGTTTCGCTCGGCCAGAATGTCGTTTTTTTCGAGCAATGGAATATTGAGATCGACGGAGCGCACGGCGATTTCGCCGTTCGGGCTGGCGGCGAGAGCGGCGGCGATTTCTGCAGATAACGGGGCGGAAAGCGCGCGGGACGAGCCGGTCGCGGCACCGGTGAGGGCGTTGATGCGATAGCCTGAGGTTGGTTCGGGGAGTGTGGGGAACGTGGTGGGATTGTTCATAAATCGGGGAATTCCAGTCGGGCGATGCCGAGTTCGCGGCCGGCGCGGATATCGCCGGAATACTCGCCGCATTGGGGGCATTGAAAAATAAAACCGCGCTCGACGCCGAACTCTGTCTGGCAGGCGGCGCAGCGCGCGCGGGCCGCGACCGTCTCGATATCGAGCACGGCCCCGGCGGCGATGCTGGTTGGGGCGAGGGCTTCATACGCGAAGCGTAGCGCATCCTGATCGACGCCGGCGAGTGTGCCGATGCGCAGGACGATTCGGGAAACGCGGGAGGCGCCGTGCTTGACGGCCTGATGCCGGATGGCATCCAGCGCCGACTCCATGATACCGAGCTCGTGCATGAGACCAAAGATTGACCACACAGGCGGGCACGTCCAGTGCGGGCCGGCCATTTCACAAGATACGCCCAGCCTTCCCCAAGGAACGCATATCCGCGGGTGCCCCGAATGCGCTAGTGTGAGAAGTCCCCAAAAAATAGGCTTCCTCAAAAAACGCGTCCAACCCCCAACGCGGTGCTCGCCGGCTTCACGGCCGGCGACCCGCCCACTCATATGTCCATGGAGCTAAAGACCCTCATTCCGGAAGAAACGATCTACCAACAAATCATTTCTCGCGGGGTGTCCCGGCGGGAATTCCTGCAGTTCTGTGGTTGGATGGGAGCGTGCATCGGCCTGCAATCCACCAGCGTCGCCCAGATGGTCAGAGCCCTCGAGACCAAGAAACGCATCCCGGTGATCTGGCTGCATTTTCAGGAATGCACCTGCTGCAGCGAGTCATTCCTGCGCAGCTCGCATCCGATCGTCGCCGACATTTTGCTCGATAAAATATCGCTCGATTACACCGAGACTTTGCTGGCCGCCTCCGGTCACCAGGCGGAGAAATGCCTCCAGGACACGATTGCAAAATACAAGGGCGAGTACCTGCTCTGCATCGAGGGTTCCGTGCCGCTCGCCGAAGATGGCGTCTATTGCTGCATCGGCGGCAAGACCGCGAAGAGCATTGCCGAGGAATGCGCCGAGCATGCCAAAGCCGTCATCGCCTGGGGAAATTGTGCCTGTTCCGGCTGCGTGCAGGCCGCGAAGCCAAATCCCACCGAGGCAAAACCGATCCACAAGATCATCGCCGGAAAACCCATCATCAATGTCCAGGGCTGCCCGCCCATTGCGGAGGTCATGGCCGGGGTGCTCGTGCATCTGCTGACGTTCGACACGATTCCGGAGCTCGACAATCTCGGCCGTCCGAAAACGTTTTATTCCCGCCGCGTGCACGACACCTGTTACCGCCGGCCGAATTACGACGCGGGTCTTTTCGTGGAGAGCTTCGACGACGAGAACGCGCGCAAAGGCTACTGTCTTTATAAAATGGGTTGCCGCGGTCCCTCGACCTACAACTCCTGCGGCACGATCCGTTGGAACGGCGGTGTCAGCTTCCCGATTCAGGCCGGTCACGGTTGCATCGGCTGTTCGGAGGCGAATTTCTGGGACAACGGCCCATTCTACCAACGACTGCCCAACTTCCCGGGTTTCGGCATCGAGGCAACCGCCGACACCATCGGCCTGGTGGCGACCGGTGCTGCTTTGGCCGGGGCCGCCGGCCACGCGGTGATGACGAATTTCCGCAAGCGCCACGATATCGGAGAGCAGGCCGGCGAAAATGCCGAGAAAGCCGAGAATGAAAAGCAAAACGGTTCCGCCGACCACAAATCCTAACCCTTCCACCGCACATGAGCACAAGAATTGTAGTCGATCCCGTCACCCGCATCGAAGGCCACCTTCGCATCGAGGCTGAAATCAAGGACGGCAAGATCGTCGATGCCTGGAGCGCCGGCACCATGGTGCGCGGATTGGAAATCATCCTCAAGGGCCGCGACCCGCGCGATGCGTGGGCCTTCTGCGAACGCGTCTGCGGTGTATGCACGACCGTACACGCGCTCGCTTCGGTGCGCGCCGTCGAAGACGCGATTGACGTAAAAGTTCCGCCGAACGCCGAGCTGATCCGCAACATCATGTTTTGCACGCAGTACATGCAGGACCATGTCGTGCACTTCTACCACCTGCACGCGTTGGATTGGGTGGACGTGGTGAGCGCGCTCAAGGCCGACCCCAAGGCGACGTCGGTGCTGGCGCAAAGTATCTCGAAATGGGCGAAGAGTTCGCCCGGCTATTTCTCGGATGTTCAGAAACGCATCGCCAAGTTTGTGGAGAGCGGCCAGCTCGGGATTTTTGCCAATGGCTACTGGGGGCATCCTGCGTTCAAGCTTCCGCCGGAGGCCAATCTCATGGCCGTGGCGCATTACCTCGAGGCGCTCGAGTGGCAGAAGGAAATCGTCAAGGTCCACACCATCTTCGGCGGCAAGAACCCGCATCCCAATTACCTCGTGGGGGGCATGCCGTGCTCCATCAACATCAACGAGGCCAATGCCATCAACGCCGAGCGGCTAGCCATGGTCGGCGCACTGTTGCAGCAGGGCAAAGAATTCATCGAGCAGGTCTATATCCCCGATGTTCTCGCCGTCGCGCCGTTTTATCTCGACTGGGCTGGTATCGGCGGCGGCTTGGAAAATTACCTGTGCTACGGCGACCTGCCGACCAACGGATTCGCCGATGTCGGCAGCTACAAGTTTCCGCGCGGTGCGATCCTCGGCCGGGATCTCAGCAAAATTCATCCGGTTGATCCGCGTGACGACACGGGCATTCAGGAATTCATTGATCACTCATGGTACGAATACGAAAATGCCGGCGCCGGCCTGCATCCGTGGAAGGGCGAGACCAAGCTGAAATACTCCGGGCCCAAGCCGCCCTACGAGAATCTGGACGTGGATGCCAAGTACAGCTGGCTCAAGACGCCGCGCTGGAAAGGCCACGCGATGGAGGTCGGTCCGCTGGCGCGCATGCTCGTTGGCTATGCCTCCGGCAATGCGGAGATCAAGGACGCCGTGACCGCGACCCTCGGTGCGTTGAATGCGCCACCGGCGGTGCTCTTCTCGACGCTCGGTCGAACCGCCGCCCGCGCCATCGAATCGCAGCTCGCCGCCCGTTGGAGCATGGATTTCTACAATCAGCTGCTCGCGAACATCAAGGCCGGCGACACCCGCACTTTCACGCGCGACAAATGGGAACCTTCCTCCTGGCCGGCCATGTGCAAGGGTGTCGGCACCAGCGAAGCACCGCGCGGGGCGTTGGCGCATTGGATCGTCATCAACGACCGGAAAATCGCCAACTATCAGCTCGTGGTTCCGAGCACTTGGAATGCCTCGCCCCGCGACGCGAAGGGCCAGCGTTCGGCCTACGAGGCCGCGCTCATCGGCACGCCGGTGCACGATCCGCAGCAGCCGCTCGAAATCATCCGTACCATCCACTCCTTCGACCCGTGCCTCGCCTGCGCGGTCCACCTGTACGAGGACAAACAGGAAATCGCGCGCCACGAGCTGATGGTCAACTGAACCCGGAGGCTGTCATGAACAACTCACACGACTACCAACGGGTTTATGTCTGGGAGCAGCCGGTGCGCTGGTTCCATTGGATCAACGCGCTGTGCGTGGTCGTTCTCGGCACGACCGGCTACCTGATCGCGCATCCACCGGGTCTGTTGAATTCCGGAGAGGCGGCGAACAGCTACTGGTTCGGCACGGTCAGGTTCGTCCATTTTGCGGCCGCCTATCTGTTCATGGTGAATTTTGCTTTTCGTCTCTACTGGGCCTCGGTGGGCAACAAGTACACGCACTGGCGGAATTTTTTCCCGATCACCAAGCGGCAGATCCGGCAGGTCTGGGCGGTGCTGAAGGTCGATGTTTTCCAGTCGAGCGACAAGGCGGTTCACACGCTGGGTCACAACTCGGTCGCTTATTTCACCTACATGGGCACGGGCCTGCTCACGATCTTCCAGATTCTCTCCGGCTTCGCGCTTTATGCGCCGATGAGCAAGGCGTGGTTTCCGCGGCTCTTCACCTGGATGGTTCCGCTGTTTGGCAGCGAGCAAAACCTCCGGGTATTTCACTACGCCACCCTGTGGGCGTTCATCGTCTTCACCCTCGTCCATATCTACCTCGTGTTCTACCACGACTATGTCGAGGGGCACGGCGTGCTCTCCTCCATGGTCGGCGGCTGGAAATTTATGGAGAAGGACAAGATCGCGGCCGAGGAGGCGACCGGCATATCCGGTTTGCCAAAACGAAAAACAGCATCGGTCCCGGTGCCGGAAAAAGCCAAACCGGCGGTGTGATCCCGCCTCGCCCGAATGCCGCTCGCTGTTTCAATTTCTTCCCAGTGCGGCCTGATTGATTCCACCCTGGTGGGCGAAACCGGCGCCGCCGCGCCTCACGGCACGGCCGGTGATCGTGTGTTGGTGCTGGGCGTCGGCAATCTGCTCATGGGTGACGAAGGCGTCGGCATCCACATTCTCCGGCAACTGGAACACAAGGCGGTCATGGCCGGCGTGCGGCTGCTCGACGGTGGCACGGGCGGGGTGAATCTGCTCACGGAGTTGGATGGAGCCGATGATGTCGTGCTCATCGATGCCACCCGTGACGGTCGGCCTGCGGGCACGATCAAATTTCTTCAGCCCGAGTGTGTCGGTGCTCTTCCGCGTGGGTTGAGCGCCCATGATTTCGGGCTGAAGGATCTTTTTGCCGCGGCCGCCTTGCTGGGCCGGCTGCCCCGGATACATCTCTACACCGTCGCGGTGGAGCAGGTTCGGCCGATGTGTACCGAGCTCTCCCCGGAGGTGGCAGCGGTCGTGTCGGAAGTCGTGCACACGGTGCGGGCGCTCGCGGCCAGACTCGCCGGCATCGGCCGGCCACGAGTGATGGAACCGGCAACTTGTGCGGTCCGGACAAACCCGGCGACGTGAGCGCTGTCCAACACCGCGCCGGACGAAAACTCCCTGAAAAATAATTTCGCCAAACCGTTAACCGGGGCTTTGCTCGAAGCATGCCTGCGATTGAAGGTTTGCGCTCCCCCTACGACAAAACCATCGGCGGCTTGCACCACCTTGGCCGGATGCTTGACAAGATCCGGCTCTGGCAGGCGGGCAAACTTCCCGAGGATTTCCATCGCAATTACGGACTTTCCGTCGGGCTCGACGGCCAGCTTTGCGGTTTCCTCAACGTGAAGTTCGCCGACGTGGAGGCAAAGGTGTTGGCCGGCGTGCCCGATGCTGAGATTGCCGAATGGATGTTTGCCACCGGGCTCCGTCCCAATCGCAGTCAGATCCATATTTGGAACGAACACTCGCGCAAACTGGGATGGAATGATCGGGTTACTGCCTATCTCGCCGGGGTCCGGCAGGAACCCGGCTGGACGCACATCACCGCGCAAACGTCATTCGACTTCATCGAACAAAGCGAGGGTCGGGTCCCGCCGGCGATGAAGTGAGGCGGATGGGGCCGGGCCGGCAGTCCGGGATTTTGCTCAAACGATGGGGCGGGTTCCGGACGAACCTTGCTTAATCGGAACGACGGGTGACTCGCCTTGGCTGGGAGGTGGACCTCCATGCCAGAGAGCCTGCCAAATTTCCGACAACAAAATCCCTGCATCGGACAGCAGTTTATGGATGATCAAGTCCATGTCCTGTTATCGGTACAAAACCGCCACGGAATAAGGTATTAATGGCACCTGACATTGGCCGGTAATGGGGTAGCTTAGCGGTATGAAAACGCTCACTTCGTTTGCCGACTTGATGGAAGCACAGCTCCTGCGGTCGCGATTGGAGAGCAGCGGCATCCCCGCTTTTGTCTGCGATGAGAACATGTCGTCACTCGCCGCCTATGCGATGGGCGGCGTCAGGGTGGAGGTGGCCGACGAAGATTTCGACCGCGCGACGCAAATGCTGGCCGAGGAAACAGGGGCGAAGCCTGCGGCTTGAGCAGCAACGCTGTACGACTCTTACACCGGCCAAGCCGCGCCGGGCTGGCCGAAGCGGGTGCCGGCGGGAAATTTTAGATGGAAATGCTTGGCGAGCAGCTCGAGCAATTCGTCGGGCGATCCGATGTTTTTTGTTTCGGCCCGGCCGTCGGGATGGCGGAGGGTGAAGTCGCAGTTGAAGATGATCACGCGGCGGTCGCGCTCCACGCGGGTGACGACCAGATTGTTCATGAACTTCGCCCTGGGGTGGGTGCAACTGTACCAATTGCCCAGTTCGAAATCCATCGGGGCTGGTTCGGCCTGGGTGAATTCAAACACGTCCATCCAGTCGTTGCCCGAGCGCAACTGATGCAACGTCGTGCCCGCGCGGTTGAGCAGCCGCCGGGGTTCGTGCGGGGTCGACTGCTCAGCCTCGGTATCGAATGCGAGCGGACCGGTGATGCACACTCCGCCCATGCCGACATCGACCAGCCACGACCGGCCTTCCGCCTCGACGCGCAGCACCATATGCGTAAGCGGCGTGCGGTAGTCGGCGGGCACCTGCCAGCGGACACGGGCGAGCAATGGCGTGACGATGAAGCCGACGGCACGCAGCACATCGCGAAAGAGTGAATTCTGCTCAAAGCAGTAGCCGCCGCGTTTGTCGTGGATGATTTTTTTCTGAATGGCGCTGGGTTCGATGCTGATGTGCCGGCCGAGCAGGACATCCAGATTTTCAAACGGCACCGCAATCATGTGCTGAAGCTGTAACGCGCGCAGTACGGCGAGTGTTGGCTCACGCGGACCGGTATAGCCGATGCGAGCGAAGTAGGCGGCCAAGTCGAGGGCGTGCGAGTCGGGCATGGGGCTCAAACTATCTTCGCGAAACTGCCTGCCAATATAACTCTATGACGTGCCAAGAACAGTTGCGCAGGTATCAGGGAGCAACAGATGGTTTTGCCTCTTGCTCGCTGAGCTGGCGGATGAGTTCGCGATGGTTCGTTTTGCCGGTGCCGAGCTTGGGGATCGACCTGACGACCTTGATTTCGCGCGGGGCGCAGAGATTGCTCAGGCCTTTGGCCCGGACGGCGGCGCGGATCTCGGTGAGCTGGAGCTTGGGTTCGTTGGTCACAGCGATGAGTTTTTCTCCCTTGTCCTCGTCGGGCTGCGCGATCACGGCTACCTGACAGCGCAGACCGAATTGCGGGAAGGCGCCGGCGAGCGCGTCCTCGACGGCGGTGAGGCTGACCATCTCGCCGCTGACCTTGGCGAAACGTTTCATCCGGCCGCGGATGTGGAGATAGCCTTCGGTGTCGACGTGCACGATGTCGCCGGTGTCGTACCAGCCGCCTTGCTCGAGAAACACTTTGTTCACCTCGGGATTGAGGTAACCCTTCATGACGTTGGGCCCTTGGACAAAAAGGCGGCCGCCTTCCTCGACACCTGGGACAGCTTCGAGCTTGTAGGCCAGTCCAGGAACGAGCCGGCCGGCGGAACCGATGCTGGGTTCCATGCGGGTGTTGATGCTGATGATCGGACTGCACTCGGTGGCGCCGTAGCCTTCGAGGATGCGGACGCCGAATTTGCGCGCCCAGGTATCGAGCGTGGCGGTCTGAACTTTTTCCGCACCGGCGAAGAGGTAGCGAACGGAGTTGAAATCGTAGGGATGGGCCTTGCGGGCGTAGCCGTTGAGAAAAGTATTCGTTCCCATCAGCACGGTGCAGACCTTGTCGTACACGATCATCGGCACGATGCGGTAGTGCAACGGCGACGGGTAGAGAAACGTGTAGCAGCCGCGCACGAGCGGGAAAAGCATGCCGCCCATCAGGCCAAAGCTGTGGAAAAGCGGCAGGGCGTTGAAGAACCGGTCGTCGTCCGTCAGGTCGATTACCGCGATGGCCTGTCGGACATTCGCGAGGAGATTGCGGTGCGTGAGTTCAACGCCTTTGGGCATACCTTCGGAACCGCTGGTGAACAAAATCACGGCGGTGTCATCGAGGCGTTGCGGCGTATCGCGCAAACCGGTACCGGTGGAGAGCGTGTGTCGGAGCAGTGCGGTGAACTTCGCAAAACCGGAAATCTGTGGTCCGACCTCCTCAAGGTAGACGAGCGTGATGCCGGCGGCTTCGAGCGGGGTGAGGTTGAGCTTGGCCTTGGTGAGAAACTGGCGCGAGGTGATGATGTGTTTCAGTCCGGCGAGCTGCGCACACAGCAGCATGGTGGGAATGCCGGTGGAGAAATTCAGCATGGCCGGGATTTTCTGCGCGGCCCAGAGGCTGATCAAAGTTGAAGGCGTGCCGTTCACGTTGGGCAGGAGCACGCCCACATGCTCGCCGGGCGTCGGACCGATCCTGCGCCGCCATTCGCGGGCGAGCAGGTCGGTGCCGACCATGAGCCGGCGGTAGCTCAGCTCGGTGAAGGTGACATCCTCGAAGGCGACGCGTTGGGGAATATTGGCGGCGGTTTCGGCGACCGCGGCGAGAATATTGGCCGGACCGAAAGCCATCTCCGTCTCAAACTGCTGAAGGACCATTTTGTCCCGCAGCCACGTGGTCAGTTTTTGCCTGGCTTCCGTGTGGGAAATATTCTCCTGGATGGGCGCCTGCAGGACCGGACTGAAGTGCGCGGTGACGGGTGGGAACCACCGTTTCCAGCCGCCGTGGCGGACGAAGCGCACGCGGCTCGCGCCGCGCAGATAGCAGGTGATGATCTTGGCGTTGGTCTTGCGGATGAGAAAGCCGGTGCCGTCGAAGATTTTCATCATGCTGCCCGTGCGGGTGATCCGGCCCTCGGCGAAAAGCACGAGCCGGCCGCCCTTTTCCAGATATTCCGCCATGTCGCGCACGGCGTAGGGGGAGCTGTTGTCGACCGGGAAGGTGTGGCGATTTTTCATCATCGTCCGGTGAAACCAGCTCAACTCGGCGGTGGTGGACGAGGTGACGAATTTCCAGTTGTCGTCGAGCACGGCGGCGAGGAAGAGCCAGTCCAGCCACGAGACATGGTTGGGCACGAGCATCACGGGCCCGGGCGCGTTGAGCACCTCGGTGTTGTAAGCGCGGAACCGGAAGCAGAGGCGGGCGAGGAACAGCAGAAAGTATCTCATGCAGTAGAAGTCGGGGTGGTTTTTTCCGCCGGCATGCGCAAAGCGAGGGAGATGAGGGCGAGGGCGATCGGCAGGGCAATGAAAACATGCATCGGTGAGAATCCAAAATAGGTGAGCACGCCAAGAAAAGCGGCGCCAATGAGCATGGCGAGGTAGTCGATGAAATTCTGGATCGCGATGGTCTTGCCCAGCTTGGTGTGGTCGCTCTCATGCTGGAGCGTGGCATTGAGCGGCACGAGCAGCAGTCCGGCGAAGATGCCTGTGGCAATCAATGCCGCGACGACGGGAATCAGACCAAACTTTCCACCGAGCAGTCCGAGCAGAAGAACGCCGACGGCCATGAGGAAACCATAGCGGCGTGACCCGCTGAGATCACCGATTTTGTGGATCTGTCCGGCGAGTACACTGCCGGCGACGATGCCGAGAATCAGGCCGACGGTGAGCAGCGCTAGTTTCTCGTTGGTAGCGTTGGCGACGCCCGCCTGCTGGAAGACCTGCAGGCCCCACGTTTGCATGTTATTTCTCAGGGTGGCGCCGGCGAACCAGAACAAACCGCAGCCCAGCAGGACGCGGCCAAGCCGGGCGTGCGTGATCAGGCCGCGCAAACTCGACCCAAATTCGCTGACACTATGCTGAAACGACGCATCCGGATTGTGCGGCGTGCGGTCCATCATAAAATTGAGGATGAACGCCAGCAGATAGAACCCGAAACAGGCGGCATAGCACAGCGGCAGCGAGCGCACATGGTCGTAGAGCTGCGCGCCGCCGATGAGACCACCGAGAATCGCGACCAACGTCAGCATTTCCACGGTGCCGTTGGCTTTCACGAGACGTTCTGCGGGGAGAATTTCCGGGAGGATGCCGTATTTGGCCGGCGAGTAAACGCAGGCGCCGATCCCGACGATCGCATAGCCTACAACCTGCCACCAGCGGCTGGCCTGAAAATCCCCCGCGTGCAGCCACACGCCGGCGAGGCCGACCAAAATACCGATCATCTTGAGCGCATTGCCCCGGCGCAGCCATTGGGTTTTCGGCATGCGGTCGTTCAGGTAGCCGGCGAGCGGGGCGAGCAAGATGAATGGGATGAAAAATACCGCACTGAAGAGGGCGTTCTGCTTGTTGACGAATTGCTCGGTTACGGTGCCCGCGGTGAGTTGATAGGTCAGCGGACCGAGAATGGCCTTGAGCAGAAAGTTATCGCCGAACGCACCGAGAAACTGTCCGGCCAGCAGGAGGGAATAGTTACGGGTGGGTTTCATGGAGGAGCGCAAGAGGGTGAAATGGTTCGGTGGCGGGCAATCTAGGACATCAGGGCATAGCCGCCGCAAACGGCCAAGAGGATCAATAAAATGGCACCGCAGCCAAGAAGCATGCCCAGGCCGAATTTCCTTGTTTTTGGGATGATTGCCAGCGTCAGGGCGATGAAGGGCAGGAGCAGTGAAAAAGGGATTCCCAGGAAAGCCGAGCAAAACCCGATAATGATCATACGTCGGTTTCTCCTGGCTTCTGAATCTGATAACGTCGGCGATATTTCGGGACCAAATGAAGGCGGGGAAATTTTTTGCTCTTCGCTCATATGGAAGTGATTGGCGCAACAGATGAAGTCTTCAGAAGCCCTTTCCTCCGCAAATGGCCAGTAACAACAGAAAACATCCTCCGGCGAGGAGCAGCCCCAGAAGGATGCCGATACCGAGTCCTTTGAGGCGCGGTACAAAAATGAAGGCAAAACCGGCGATTACTGCCGTAATCAGATATCCCACAAAAAATCGTCCGTGAGAAGCGTTGCCCACCAGAAATGCCAGGACCCAAAACAGAATAAAGCCCAGAACAGCAAAAGCCGCTGTCAGGCTGCCGGACTTTGTTTCGGGGCTGCGCTTTTCGGCGTCAGCAGGCGGCGGATCGATTGGCGCCGGCGGATTGGGTGGAAGATTTTCGTTCATGGGGCGGATATTAATCAACGAAAGGCCCCGCCACAGATGGCGAGCATGAGCAGCCAAATCACGCCGCATCCGAGCAGCATGCCGAGGCCGAATTTGCGGGTGGGACGGATGATCGACAGGATGATGGCGACCAGAGGAAGGGCAGTTATCGCGAGAATGAATGGTAGCATGTGATAGTTCTTCGCCCCGTTCGGGTCGGCGAAAGCCAGACCAAACACGCCGCCGGTTGTGAAGAATCCCAACGCCACCAGCAGTCGCGTTGATTTCGGCGATGCAGGATTGTTGATTGGTTCGTTCATACCAATGCTTTTTCCGGATCGTATATCGCTTGGAGTTCCTTGAGACGTGCTTCTTTGCCGTCGCGGTAGAAAAGATTGAACGTGTCGAAAGGGATGATGCGGCCGTCGGGGTGGACGATGTGGATGCAGCTCTTCTTCACGCTGCGGACGTCGAAATTGTGCGCGTCGAGAAATTGGATGATCAGCACACGGAAAATATTTTCGTAGGTGATGGCCGGCGGGGCTTTCACGAGCGGCAGACAGCAGAGGAGCTGGCGCAGGGCGATGCTGGTGGACTCCGGCGAATGGGAAGTGGAGAAGAGCTTGAAGACTTCGTTGCGCAGCGCAGGGTCGCGCTCGAAGACGAGATTGCTGCCCTCGGCGTTGAGCAGCACTTCGGTCGGAATGTGGCTGGTGAGCGGAGTGATCTTGCCGCCGAGTTTGAGCGCGTAGGCCATCGCGAGACAGTCGGGGTGGCAGGGCACGGGGATGAGATCGGCCGGTTTGAAAATAGGCGATTGCGCGAGAATCTTCTGGCGCACTTCCCCGAGGGTGAGCCGGTCGCGCGCGGGATCAAAATTTTCCGTGCGCCCGGCGTCCTGGATCGGCTGAAAGGTGACGCCGCGGACGCAGCGTTGCTTCAGGGCGAAGTCGATGATGTCGCCGAGTTCGTCGTCGTTGAGGCCTTTCTTCAGCGTGACGACGAGGGTGGTGGAGAGATTGAGCTCGTTGAGCCGGTCGAGGGCGCGGCGGCGGATGTCGAGGAGGTCGGCTCCGCGCAAGGTGCAGATGGGGGCGGCGCGGAGGGAATCGAACTGGAGATAGAGTTCGAAGCCCGGCTGGTAGCCGGCGAGGCGTTTGGCAAATGCAGCGTCCTGGGCGATGCGAATGCCATTGGTGTTGACCATGAGATGCTTGATCGGACGGCGTTTCGCCGCGTCAAGGATCTCAAAAAATTGCGGATGAATGGTGGGTTCGCCGCCGCTGATCTGCACGATGTCAGGCTCGGCTTCGTTGCGGACCACGGCGTCGAGCATCGCCTCGACGTGCGAAAGCGAGCGGTGGGTCTGGCGCTGGGGCGAAGACTCGGCGTAGCAGATCGGACACTGGAGATTACACTGGTCGGTGATCTCGACGAGCGTGAGACAGGAGTGCTGTTCGTGATCGGGACAAAGGCCGCAGTCGTAGGGGCAGCCGAAGCGGGTCGGCGTGTTGAACTTCGCGGGCATCTGTCCGGGCTTCAGGGTGGCGCGGGAGCGTTTGTAGTAGTCGATGTCGGTTGAGATCAGGACTTTTTCGAAACCGTGCTCGGGGCAGTGCTTGTGGAGAAAAACCTTTTCGTCCTGGTAGACGACTTTGGCCTCCACCTTGCGGAGGCATTTCGCGCAAAGGCTGTTGGTGAGTTCGGCGTAGAGATAAGGACGGTCCATGGAAAGATTTTCGATTTAGGATTGTTGGGTCTCGATTACGAGTGGCGTAAGGCGGCGAATGCTCGTGAGAGCGAGCGTGGCGCCGAAGAGAGCGGCGAGTTGGATGGCGCTCAGGCCGAGGAGCGGGGTTTCGCGCGGCTTGATGAATTCCACCACGAAGCGGAAAAGGAAGTAGCCGGCAAAGTAGAGGCGGAAGCGAGTGCCGGGTGGCAGGGTACGTCCGCGTAAGGTGAAATAAAGAATCGCGGCGAGAATGAGCACGAAGATGCTTTCATAGAGCTGCGTGGGATGGCGGGCGATCCCATCGCCGAAGTCGACGCCCCACGGAAGAGTGGTCGCGATGCCGTAGGTGCGGTCGGACAGGCCGGTGAAGAAACAACCGAGCCGGCCGATGGCCGTGCCAAGCGCGAGCGGATAGACGAACGCGTCACCGGTGGAGCGGGTGATGCCAAGGATTTTCTTGGCCAGTTCGATGCCGGCCCAGCCGCCGAGCAGTCCGCCGACAATGGTCTTGCCGCCCAGAAGGGCGGTCGGATCATGGCGCAACGGCCAGTAGAATTGCGGCGATTCGGCCCACGCGAGCAGCTTGGAGCCGGCCCAAGCGCCGAAGATGCAACCGACCAGCAGCCAGAGATTGGTTTCCAACGGCACGGCCGAATCCCCCACGCGGCGACGCAGAATAAAATACAGGCGCGCGCCGAGAAAGTAGCCGAGCCCTTCGAATACCAAGTGGGGATGGAGCCGCAAACCAGCGATTTCCAGATAGACGGGGAAAGTCATGAGAGACGAAACGCGAAGGGGTGCAAAAGAGAGGAGACCATGAGTTCATGGGGTGCGACTGAAAAATATCCGATGAGCTGAGAGGGAGCGGCAGACGAGCAGCAGGACGAGCGCTGCGGCGAACCAGCCTTCGATGGAGCCGAGGCCCATGCTGAAGCCGGGCTTGTGCTCGATCTTGATTGTTTCGGGTTCCTCCTTGGCGCGGATTTTGAAGCGTTCGAGTTCCTGGGCGAGGTTGAGCGTCATTTGTTTCGCGGCCTCCTCCAAACTGGTCGCGGAGTCGCGACGGAGTTCCTCATCGGTGCGGAGAAGCGTGGAGTGGTTCTTGAGGCTGTGGGTGCCGGGGGCGCGGAAGAGGAGGTTGCGGCTGGGGATGTCGTACACGACGGCCTCCATCAGCGTGTGGGTGGTGTTGCGCTGGCCCTGGACGAAGTAGGCGCCGACGATGGTCCAGTAAGCGAGGCTGGCTTCGGTGTCGGCGGAAAACTGGCGTTGGTCGTAGGCGATGAGAACCACGATATCGATCCCCATCATGCCGCGCAGTTGGTCGAGGTTGTCGAAACCTCCGCCGGGGCGCAGATAGGTGGTCGGGATGATCTCGATCGATTGGACAAAGGGCTGGGCTTTGAACTGGGCCCCGACCTGGCGCATGAGGTCGGTCTTTTGCTGTTCGGTGAATCCGGAACCGACATGGTAATAGGAACTGTTGCTGCCGGCGGTCCCGGTTGGGATGAAGGCGACTCCGACGCGCAGCGGCAGACGCAACGTGGGGATTTGGGGCTGGATGAACGGCAGATTTTTATCCGGATACAGAAACTGCACAACACTGCTGGATTCGTGGCGGTCGTGGTTGTTTCCCCAGAAACCGGCGCAGCCAGACAGGGACATTGAGACGATCACGAGCAGCACGGGGATGCTACGGGCGAGGCGACGAGATTTCATGCCGCTACCTTAACCGAAGCGGAGCCGGTGGCGTTAATCGATAAACTTGATGAAGGGTATTGAGGGTGGTGATGGAGGAAGCGGTTGCGGTTCGTTCCTTGTTTGGTGAATAGCGGCCCGTCGTCCACAGGCCCTGAGCTTGTCGAACGGGGAGACGGGCCTCCAAAAGGACAAAGAGGATCAAGTGTCGGCGTTAAGTATCGTTCTCATTCTCGTAATCTTAATCGTTCTCGTGTCTTAAATCGGGGGAGAGAGAACGAGAATGAGCATGAGAAAGAGAACGATTGGGAAACAGGAACGGCGTTGCGTCGTCGTGACGGTCGGACAAGCGTGGTGACAAAATATGAACGTCCACCACCTTGAGTTGTTCTATTATGTGGCCCGGCACGGGGGCATCAGCCGCGCGGTGCGCAGCATGCCGTACGGCATCCAGCAGCCGGCGGTGAGCAGCCAGATTTTGCAGCTCGAACAGGATCTGGGTATGAAGCTGTTTGCGCGCAGCCCGTTCAAGCTCACGCTGGCGGGCGAGGAGCTGTATGAATTTGCTCGGCCGTTTTTTGAAAACCTCGAGGCGATGGCGCGGCGGTTGCGGAAAGAGTCCGCGCCGCTGCTGCGCATCGGCGCGTCGGAGCTGGTGTTGCGGGATTATCTGCCGGCGGTGGCGGCGCGGTTGCACGAACAGGAGCCGAAGTTGCGGCTGGGGCTGCGCTCGGGTTTCCAGGCGGAGATGGAGCAATGGTTGCTCGACCGGGAGATTGATCTGGCGATCGTGCCGCTCGACGCCAAACCGCCGGCGCGACTCCGCTGTCTGCGGCTGCTGCGGCTGCCGCTGGTGCTGCTGGTGCCGAAAAAATCAAAGATCAAATCGGCGGCGGAACTTTGGGCGCGGGCGGAGATCGAGGAGCCGCTGATCTGCCTGCCGCAGACGGAGGTGATGAGCCGAAATTTCCGGCAGGGGCTGCGCCAGAAAAAGGTGGATTGGCCGCAGGCGATCGAGGCGAGCTCGATGGATCTGGTGACGCGCTACGTCGCCAACGGCTACGGGATCGGACTGAGCGTGAATCTGCCCGGGATGGAGCTGCCTCCCCGGGTGCGTGTCCTGCCGTTGCATGATTTTGCCGCGGTGGAAGTCGCCGCGCTGTGGAATGGCGAACCGATGCCGCTGATTCGGACGGTGCTGGACGAGGCCAAGCGTCTTGTGGCGCAGCAATGGCCGGAGTGGTCCGGGCGGGACAGGGTGGAGTGAATAAAATCCACCTCAGGCGCGCAGGGAGCGTTCGCCGGGACGGGCGCTGAATTCACGCACCGGCACCATGCCGGCCGGCAGTGGCCGCGTGAAGCGATCAATCAATCGCCGTCGCCAGGTGGACGGGGTGAAGTGATGCACGGCCTTGTAATCGCGGCAAAAATGGCTGGCGTTGGCGTAGCCGCAGAGTCCGGCGATTTCGTCCAGCGTGAGGTTGGTGTTGCCCATCAATTCATGGGCCTTTTCCAACCGGACCCGGCGGAACAGTTCCTTGGGGCTGGCCTGGCGCACCTCGGCAAAAAGCCGCCGCAGGTGGCTGGTCGACACATGGACGACATCCGCCACGTCTTTGACGGAAGGGTTGCGGGCAAGATGCTCGGCAAACCACGAGAGAGCACGTTCGACGCGAAAACTGGCGACATCGGTGAGCGCCATCGGTTCGGTCGCGCGACGCTGGCCGTCGAGCAGCAAAAGGGAAAGATCCATGAGCCCGCGCTGAAAATGGAGCGAACTGGCGACGATGGGATGACAGAAATGTTGCTCGAGATGGCGGGCGATGTCTTCCAGCCGGAGGATGTCGGCCTTGCTCAGCGGGCGGGCCAGCCAGCCGCCGCTCTGGCGCACAATTTCATCCAGCGGATGGGGTACACTGCCAAAATGAAAGGAGAGCCGGTGGTAGGTGTGATGCCCATCATCGATCCAGCCATGGGGAAACTCCGGGGCGAGAACCCAGAGGGTGTGTTCATGCAGGTGCGGACGCACCCCGTCTTTTACAACCAGCCCGCATCGGCCATCAATTACGGCATAAAACTCCCAATTGGTGCGCGTGTTGCAGCGCATGCCTGATTTCCAGCGAATTCGTCCATTGGCGAGGTAGCGAAGCATGCAATGGGGTGGGTTGCGCGAAGGATGGCTAAGACGGGCCTGGCCGCGAGCCGTGTCCCATTCGGTCAGTCCGAGATCCCATCCGGAAAATAAAAAGGCCGGCACGCAAGTGCCGGCCCGGTTCACACCACCAAGGGTGTTTCTTTGAATAACGCCGGACGATCAGAAGTTGTAGGTGACGGTCGCCCGGAATTCGCGCGGATTACCCACGGCGATGGCGGTGCGACTGCCGCCGACGGCAATATAGTCTTTGTCGAACAGGTTGTTGACCTGAAAACGGGCGGTCCAGTCTTTGGTGCGATAGGAGAGACCGAGATTTACCAGGGTCCGTCCGTTATATTTGTACGACGCCTGCTGGGGGACGAAACCGGGGGCGACGCCGGGGTAGGTCGCGGTGACTCCGGCGAGCGGCTTGGTGGTCGTGAGTGCGGTGACGCTTTCGCCCACCATGTCTGACTTGGAATCGACTCCGACATTGAAGCCGAAGCCGTTGAGCGCGCCTTCCGTGAAGTGGTAGTCGGCAAAACCGGCCCAGATGTGATCGGGCACCGCGCGGATGCGGACACCCGTCGGCTGGCGGTAGGTGTACGAGGACAGGTTCCCGATGAACGTGAGGTTCTTGTTGACCGAATAGCTGCCTTCAGCTTCCCAGCCCTTGGAAATGACGTCAAGGAATGTGCTGGTCGGAAGCAGATTGGCGGCCGCCTGATTGCCTTGGGACACGAGCACATAATACTCGCTGTTCGGCACCGCATAGTTGGTCTGCGTGATGTTGAAATGCGAGACCGTGAAGTTGAGCGTGTCCTTCAGAAAGGAGCCCTTGATGCCAAATTCATCCTGCTTGCCGGCGGAGGGCTTGTACGGCGGAAGAGCGGACGGGGACAGGTTCGCGTTGCCCGCCTGCAACGAGCCCGGCATCGTGTCACCGGACGTATTGTGGCTGAAATAAAAGGAGATCGGCTTGATGGGCCGCACCACCACGCCATAACTGGCGGCAGTGCTGCTGATATCGAGCGTGAGATTGGGTCCGGGAACGGGGATGTTGGTGGTGTCGGTGCGGGTCAGCGTGCCGAAGTAACGCGAAACACCGCCGGTAAGCAGCAGGCGGTCCTGGAAAAAGCCGGCGTTCTCCTGGGCGTAGAATTGCATTTCCTCCAGCTTGGCGATCTTGGCCTGGGTCAGGGTCGTGAACACATAAGGGGTGTAGGTGATCGCGGCGAGGCCGGCGGCAGTATCGGGAACATCCGGTCCCTGCGAGGCGCCCGCATAGCTTCGCCATTTCGTCTTCGAGAAATTGGCGGCGAGGCCGGCGATGGTGGTGGAGCTGACCAGATCGTTGTTGAACTTGGCGGCATAGTCGTTGCGGAGGTGCGCCTCGTCGTACCAGAGATGGTCGGCACCGTTGATCCGGCGGAAGATCCAGGTGCTGGGGTCGGGAATCGGGGTCACGGTGGAGGTGGCGACGGCCAGGGGCCCGGAATTGTCCACTGTCCAAGTGATGCCGGGTTCATATTTGCCGGTATAAGGATTGCGGGTCGGATTGAAGGCCGTGTAGCCACCCGAACCGTTGGGGAAAAAGATCGAGGCGCTGCTGCCGCCCTGGTCGATACGCTTGATCTCGTCACCTGAGATCATCAGCCGGGAGGTGATGTGGTCGCTCAGCGTTGATTGCAGTTCCAAAGTGACGCGGGCGGTATCGCGGACACGGTGGTCCTGGTCGTTGCCGAAGCCAAAATCCCGCGGAAGTCCCCGCGCGATGACGGCATAACCATCGCTGCCGACGGCCGGATCGATCGGCACCGAAATGCCGGTGCTCTCGTCATTGTGGACCACTTCCAGCTTGGCGATGAACTTGGAGGTGGGGGATAGCTGCCAGCTGAGCGATGGCGCATACATGTAGCCCTTGCGGAAATAATTTTTCTGGTAGCCTTTGCTGTCCCAATAGGCCGCGATAAACCGTGCGGCGATCCCCTTGTCTTTCGAAACGATGCGGTTGATGTCGGTGCTGATGGCGTCGCCGATGTATTGGGCGAGCTCCAAGGTGGCGGACTGCTGGTCCTTCATGATCGGGGACTTCGTGATCGGATTGAACTGGCCGCCGGGCGCGCCGCCGGGGACGAGGATGGCGTTCGGGCCCTTGATAATCTCGATGCGGTCAATGTTATAGGGCGCGAGCGTCATGCTGTAACCGTCCTCGCCGGAGATGACCATGCCATCGATAAATTCGTGGGATACTTGGAAACCGCGGATCGTGTAGCGGTCGCCGCCCACCGGCAGGGTGGACTCAACCACAGGCGTGATATATTTCGCGCCATCGAGCATGCGCTGGCTCATGGTGTCCTTGATGAATTCACTGGTCACCACCGAGACCGTTTGCGGGATGTCCATGATGCTCATGGCCACCCGGGAGGCGGAGAGCGCCTGCTTGGAGACATAGGGATTGTCGGGGGATTCGGTGATGGTAAAGGTCGGCAGCGTGACGACTTCCTCGGTCTTCGCGGCCGGCGCGGTTTGGGCTGAAGCTGTAGCGACTGCGCCCAGCAGGAGGGCGGTCGCGGTGGTCTGAAGCAACGAACGTAGTTTGGTCGGGTTCATGTTTGTATGGTTTGGCTAGTGCTTCCCACGGCCGGGGGATGGCTTCGTGGAGTTGACTCCGATGACTATACGTCAATGGAGGACAGCATAAAAGCCAAATTGGCCGCAGGGGGTAGTCAGCACTTTGGTGCCAGCTAGATAAGCGCCGGGATGCCGAATTCGTAAAGGGTGCAGCGCGCTCATAAAATTGCACAAATCGCTCACGCCCTCCGCGACGGGCAGGCCGGTGGGCTTGCGACCTGGGGGCGGAATTGTTTGGGCCGCCGTGCCCCTTGGGGCAAAAAACACCGGATCACGAAAACCGAGGATTGCGTCGCAAGCATTTATGGTAGATTTGTTTTCACGGGTAAGTTCAAAGCATATTGTCCATCCATATGACTGAAAAAATCGCATTTGTCGGAGTGGGGCGCATGGGGTCCAACATGGCCCGCCGGCTCAAGGATTGCGGGTACACCATCGGCGCGGTCTACGACTTGAACACCGGGGTGGCGGCAGCCGTGGCGGCCGAGCTGGGCGCGGCGCATCCTGAACGGCTGGCTGATGTCACGGCGGCGGCCGACATCATCTTCACCGTGGTCAACGATGATGCCGCGCAGCTCAGTTTGTTTGCGGAGAAGGGCGACTCGCTTTTTGCCGGCGCCACCGGGAAGGTATTTGTGAATTGCGCCACGATATCGCCGCAGACGCATGTCGAGTTGGAACGTCGCGCGAAGAAAGCGTGGGTCTTTACTTTGGAGTGCTGCATGGCGGCGTCGCTCCCGCAGGCGCGCGACGGCACGCTCTATCTGATGTGTGGCGGAGCCCCGACGGTGTTTGAGCGCGTGAAAACGGTGCTGGAGAAAATGAGCAGCACCCTGCGCTATATCGGGCCGGCCGGGCAGGCCGCGCAGGTGAAGGCGATTGTCAACATGGTGATGAACATCAACACCGCCGGTCTGGCCGAAGGTCTCGGTCTCGGGGCCGCGCTCGGGCTGGATCTCACCATGCTGCGCGAAGTGTTTGCGCAGACCGGCGCGAATTCGCAGGTGCTGATCACCGATGGCGCGGATATGCAGAACCGGACGCACGAATGCTTTTTCCCGGCGGTGCATGCGGCCAAGGATTCGACGATCGCGCTGACCCTCGCCAGGGAAGCCGGCCTGAATCTGCCGCTCGCCGCCGCGACGAAAGCGCAATACGACCGCATGATTGAGCTGGGGCTGGGCGAATACGACAAGAGCGGCGTGGCCGAGCTCACCTTCAAGGATCGGCACGGCGGGGCGTGAGCGGGTGGCGAAAAAGCCTGCAAGGGCAGGATGGTCCCCTGCCCGCTGCGTATTGTTTTCTCAGAACAGCATGCTGAGCGTCGCGAAGTAGGCATCGACCCAGCGATCCAGGCCAAAATAATAACAGAGCGCCGCGATACCGAGCATGGGGCCGAAGCTGATATGCACGCCGAGGCCGGCCTCGGCGGGCTGGCCGTCGGGCGTCTCGATTTTTGGCGCCAGCGTGGTGGCGCGCCCGAAGATTTTTTTCCAACTCACGGCGAAAATAAACCAAAGGCAGCCGATGATGGCGCCGCCGAACATGGAAAACAGCGCGCCTTTCCAGCCCACGAAAGCGCCGAGTGCCCCGAGAAACTTCACGTCGCCGAAACCCATCGCCTCCTTTTTGAGAATGGCCTCGGCGATCAGCGCGATCCAGAGCACGAGCGACGAGCCCACCATCAGCCCGAGCAGCCCGTCCAGTCCGCTCCGCGCGCTGCCGATCAGAAAAATTTCATGGCGCTGACCGTGCAACGCCGGGAGCGCGAGGGAGAGCAGCACGCCCGCCACGCCGCCGCCGATGGTGAAGACATCGGGAATGATCATGTGGTCGAGATCGATGAACGTGGCGCAAATCACGATGGCCACGAGCACCATGCCGGCGACGGCTTTGCCGCCGGGAAACAAGTGCCAGCACAGGGCGAAGAGGACGGCGGTGAGCAGCTCGATGCAAGGATAGCGAAAACTGAAGGGCCGGCCGCAGCAGCGGGCGCGTCCGCGCAAAATCAGCCAGCTCAGCACCGGGATGTTGTCATACCAGGCGACCGGCTGGCCGCAGCCGCAATGCGAGCCGGGGGACACAATCGATTCGTTTTTGGGAATCCGATAGATGCAGACATTGAGAAAACTGCCGATGAGCGCGCCGAAGATCCCGGCGAAGGCGGTGAAAAGCCACGGAAGCTGCGCGGAGAGTTGCTGGAGATCGTTCATGTCAGTGGGAGTTGGCCAGAGCTGCACGGGCGGCTGCCATCATCACGCTGATAGGAGGTTGTTGCCCTGTCCAATGTTTCAGCGCACTTGCTCCCTGGAAAACCAACATCGACAAGCCATTGGCATGTGGGATCTTTGAGTCCGCAGCTTGTTTTAGGAGAGCTGTTTGTGGCGGATTATAGATCATATCGTAAACAAAAGCGGGTGTTGAGATTTTGGAGAGGTCGAGCGGTGAACCATCACCGGGCTTCAATCCCAATGACGTGGCGTTAATTATAATAGATCCTTCGCGCAGATCAGAGGAAGGATGAGCAAGATCAAAGCCTTCGACAATAACCTCAGAGTTGTGATGCCGTGGAACGGTGTGCGTTTGGAGGAAATTTATAAGTTCACCCCGAGCTTTTGCCGACCGGCTGCCAATTTGAAGTGAAGCACATTTCCCCAAGCACATTACCGCGGCAGCGCGCGCGGCCCCGCCAGCGCCAAGAATAATAATATTAGCATCCTGCAGATTTAGCGAAGGAAATTCAAAACGCAGAGCCTCAACCAATCCAGGACCATCGGTGTTGTATCCATACCACTCATCGTTGATGTTCTTCAGAGTGTTGGCAGCACCCATCTCGCGAACAAAATCTTGCTGTACTTGCAAATTGATGTGCTGCAAAGCGAGTACCTTGTGAGGCACGGTCAGATTCAATCCCAAGAATTTTTGTTGTCGGAACTTGGTCAGTGCGGCGGGCAATTCTTCGGGCTCGATTCTGAATTTATAATAACGCCAGTTCTCAAATCTGGAGTCGCATTTAGCAGCGAGTTCAGCGAGCGCGGCATTATGCATTGCCGGACTGAGTGAATGCTCAATTGGACAACCTAGCACCGCCAGCGCGGTGCCATCGGACGGCCAATCAGGTATCTCGTTCGGCCAATATTCTAGATCAGCCAAGGTATAAGTATGCTCGGTCGCGGCGCTCATAAGGCGGCGGGAGCAAAGCCCACTTCACAGACAAGAACGAGCCTGATCTTACGACTGCGCGTGGCGTTCGTAGGCGGCTTCGAAGTCATGCACAAAACCGGCAAAGAGCCGGGCATGGGCCGTATCGCCGGCCGCCATGTAATGTTTCGCGAGATTACGGCAGCAGCGGGACAGCACTTCGCGCACCGGGGTGGGGGCGAGATCGGAAAGTTGCGGCAGGCGCTGCTGGCTGCGCAGCCGGGCAAAGACATCGTCGGCGGTGAGAAACTGGCCCTGGTTGAAGGCGTCGAGGTAGAACGGCCCCTCGGGCTCGTAACACCCGATCAGAAAATGTCCGGGCACTCCGACCGGCTCCAGCTCCAGCCCCATGCGTTGGGCGACGAGCAGATAAACCACCGAGAGGGAAAGGGGAATGCCGAGGTGACGCGAGAGCACCTGGTCGAGGAGGCTGTTGTTGGGATCGGTGTAGTTCTCTTCGTTGCCGCGAAGTTTAAGCTCATCGAACAGCACGCGGTTGATGACCCGGCACTGTTCGCGCAGGTTGCGGGTGGCGGGAGCGAGCTTGCGGCAGCGGGCGGCGAGCGCGTCCAACTGCGTGCAGATGCCGGCGACATCGAGCGAGGGGTTCACCGTGCGGTTCAGCAGCAGCATCCCCGTCTCAAGCTCGTAGTTGAGGGAACGGATGAATTTGCGGAAATCCGCCGCAGGGTCGCTGAACCTTAATTCCCGGAGATAGTCGCTGGCGGCGAGAGCGGCGATGCGGTTGGTGCTGCTGGCGATCGTGAAGAGAAATTCGCTGCCTTCGGCGCCAAGCCGGGTGAACTGGGCGATCAGCGCCTGGTGAACGGCCGGCGACGGATCATCCAGCAACGAAATGAGCGCTTCTTTTTCCGGGGCCGTGAGCCGGTTTGTTTCCACGAAAAACAGCGAAAGGTTTTCGCCGGACGATGCAACGCGAATTCCGGCGGGAAAAAATTATCGATAATTTTTATTGATATTTGGGATGCCTCGTCATGCCGGCCTGCCGATCGCTCCACCTTCCCCGCGCAAATCCTCAGCGCGGACCAAACAGCGCGGTGCCGACGCGGACGATCGTGCTCCCTTCGGCGATGGCGACGGCGAAATCCCCGGTCATGCCCATGGAGAGTTCGGGCAGTGGCCGGCCGCTGCGGAGTGCGAGTTCGTCGCGGATGATCCGCAGATTGGCAAAGGTGCGATGGGCGAGGGTGGCGGTTTCCTCCGGCGTGGTCCCGAGCGGGGCGATCGTCATGAGCCCGTCCACTTGCAGGTGCGGCAGGCTGAGCGCGGTCTCGAGGAGGCGCGGGGCGTCGGCGGGTTCGGCGCCAAATTTGGCCGGATCATTGCCGGCGTTGATCTGGAGCAGCACGGGCAGTTTTTTGCCGAGTTCGCCGGCGGCGCGATCGAGGTGGCGGAGGAGTTTTTCGCTGTCGACGCTCTGCACGCGATCACAGTGCGCGGCGGCGAGCCGGGCTTTGTTGGACTGGAGATGGCCGATCAATTCCCAGCGGAGCGGCGCGGCGACTTGGGCGCGTTTCTCCACGGCTTCCTGCACGCGATTCTCTCCGACGGCGGGCAGCCCGTAGCGGATGACATATTCCGCCGCGGCCGCCGGATGGGTTTTGGTCACGGGCAGCAGTGCCGCGGATCGCGGGTCGCGCCCCGCCGCCCGGCAAGCCTCCGCGATGCGCGCGGTCAGCGCCTCGGCGCGGGAGCGGAAAGTCTCGTAGTCGATAAACATCTATGAGTTGATCTTTTAGGGTGGATTGCGGATTAGAAGCCTTTATATTGGCCGCCCAACCTCGCAGTTATGCAAATCGAAAACTTCAAGATTTTTGCCGACCTCGTCGAAACGAAGAGCTTCTCCAAGGCGGCCAAACTGAACGGCATCACCCAATCCGCGGTCAGCCAGCAGGCGCGCTCGATGGAGCGCAACTTCAAGACGCTGATGGTCGATCGTAGCCAGAAGCAGTTCAATCTCACCCGCGAAGGCCAGCGGATCTACGAGGCGTCCAAGGAAATCCTGCACGTCTATGAGAAACTGAGCAGCGAGCTGCAGGAAATGAAGAAGGTGATCAGCGGCACCATCCGGCTGTCGACAATTTATTCCATCGGGCTGCATGAGCTGCCGCCCTACATCAAGCGCTTCCTGCAGGAATACCCCTCGGTCAACGTCCGCATCGAATACCGGCGCTCGAATCTGGTTTATGAGGACATCCTCCACAATGCGGTCGATTTCGGCCTGGTGGCCTTTCCGCAGAAGACCCGGCAGATCGAGATGCTCCCTTTCCGCAACGACCGGCTGGTGCTGATCACCCACCCCAATCATCCGCTGGCCAAGGCGACCGAGGTGGATTTGAAGACCCTCGCCGGCCAGAAATTCATCGGCTTCGATCCCGACATCCCCACGCGCAAGGCGGTGGATCAGATTTTCCGGGAAAACAAACTCGATATCACGCCGGTGATGGAGTTCGACAACATCGAGACGGTGAAGCGGGCGGTCGAGATCGACCATGGCATCGCCATCGTGCCCCAGGCCACGGTGCAGCAGGAGATCCGGCAGGGGACGCTGGTGGCCGTGCCTTTCAAGGGCAAGGAATTCACCCGGCCGCTGTCCGTACTCTACCGGAAGGGCCGCGTGCTGACGCCCGCGATGAAAAAGTTCATCGAGACCCTGAGCGCCGAGGGTGCCGCGGCGGACCTGCGGGACTGAGCCGGGAAACATTCCGTTGGATTTCCGGGAAGAACCGGGCGCCTTCATGTCTCTCACGGGCAATACCATCATGAAACACATCCAACGCCTCTCCCTTCTCGCCGCCGTGTATGCCGCGGCTTTTCTTTTTCCTTCGGCCCTCGCGGCGAAGGAGCCGAATGAACTCCTTAATCAAGCCGCCCCGGCCTGGACGCTGAAGAATCTCGATGGCCAGGCCGTCAGCTTTTCCGATTTCAAGGGCAAGGTGGTCGTCATCGATTTCTGGGCCACCTGGTGCGGGCCCTGCCGCATGGAAATCCCCGGCTACATCGCGCTGCAGAAGAAATACGGGAAGGACGGCCTGGTGGTGATCGGGGTTTCGATTGATTCCATCGCCGCGAAGGAAGTGAAGAAATTCGCCGTGAAAAATGGCATGAACTACACGCTGGTGATGGCCAACGACGACATCGTCGCGGCCTTCGGCAATTTCAATTCCATTCCCACCACCTTTCTGATCAACCGGGAAGGCCGCATCGTGCACCAGAAAAGCGGCACCTGGGATCACGCCGAGTACGAGGCCGTGGTGAAGAAGGCGCTCTGAACGGGTGGCGAATGATTGACCGGAGGAACCTGATCCTGCGGCTTCGCCAAAGTTGCGGCGGACAAACCGGGAAGGTCTGACCGGTCGATCGCTTCCCGGGAACTCAGTCGGTGCCGGGCAGGGTGAGTTCGCGCACCCAGATATTGCGGAAGGCGACAGGATTGCGGTGGTCCTGCAGCAGCAGGGGAAGCTTGGCGGCATGCGCCGCGTAGGGCGGAAGCTTGGGCTGGTTGTAGGTCGGGCCGTTGGGCGTGGGGCCCGTGAGCGCGACATCGTGCTGCACGAGCACGCCATTGTGAAACGCCGTGAGGCGCGCGGGGCTGAGCAACCGGCCGTCGGCGGCGAAGCGGGGCGCGATGAAAACGACATCGTAGGTCTGCCACTCGCCGGGCGGCCGCGAGGCGTTCACGAGGGGCGCGTGTTCCTTGTAGATGGATGCGTTCTGGCCGTTGACGTAGGTGGGGTTGTTGTAGGAGTCGAGGATCTGCAGCTCGTAGAGTCCCATGAAAAACACACCGCTGTTGCCGCGAGCCTGGCCCTCGCCCTTGGCCGCGGCGGGCGGACGAAACTCGAGGTGGAGCTGCACGTCCCCGAAGGCGCGCTTGGTCTGCTGATCGCAGGGCTTGGCGGGCGCGGCCGTGGGAATGACCGCCATCGCGCCGTCCTCGATTTTCCAAGGATGGCCGTCGGGCCGGGCAGGTTCCCATTCGTCGAGATTTTTTCCGTCGAAGAGCACGATGGCGTCGGAGGGTAGGCCATCGGCGGGCGCGGTGACGACCGGCGGGATGGGCGACCACACCTCGGTGAGCGTATAAGGCGGCGGGGCGGCTTTGTCCGCAGCGAGGGTGGAAACAACCAGACAAGGGCAGGACAAAATCGCGAGGCAAGGTAGGGAGCGCATGGCGGAGGAAAAAATTTTCGGTTCAAATAATCCTATATTCAGCAATACTACGGACCAATTTAACCACGGATTTCCCAGATCTCCACGGATACAGAAAAAATCAGGGGGGAATCCGGATCAATTCGGTTCACCTGCCGGATGAAAGCCGGAAAATTTGTATGGGATTGATCATCCGTGGGCATTCGTGAAATCCGTGGTTTCGATTGCGTTTTTTAAGATAGTATCGGGATGAGCCAAAGAAGAAGGCGGACCCTCTTCCCTGAATTTCCCTGTTCGGCTGAACCTTAGATCCCTCCCGGCGTCTCATACAACGCCAAAGGAGAATGGGGTTTCCTTTACGGCAGGACGCCACCGCCCGTTCCCCCTGCCCGGGATCATTATCGGCCAAGCGGTGATTTGTTCGCCGTCAGGTGTGAGTCAAAAAGAGGGCGACGCCGCTCGCCAAATCTTCTTTCGGCGTCACATCCTGGTCATCGACCAGCAACGACACCCCGCAGGTCCCCGTGTCATTTCGTTAAGAGTCATGACGTGACGTCATTTGCTAGGACATATGATTTAAATTATATTCCGCAGCATTAGCGTTCTGGCCGTCTGTTCACCTCCGATATCTGGATCGTCTTATTTTCTTGGTCAGTAATACGGCGAATGGTCTCAGTCAGGAATACCTGGAAGCTGGCCTTCATCGGACCATCTTCAAAAATCTCGAGTACACCGACCCCGGCCTTTGTCTTAAAACGGGCGAGCTGATATTTCTTCAGGCCGACAAATATCAAAGCCGCGGATGCAAATATCCAAAAGAGCGTGATGAGTCCTACTAAACCAAAGCCGTCCATCTTGGCGGCACTTGTCTCGATGAGGAAAGCAAACATCCCAGCAGCGAAAAACCACATACCGAGATTCAATCGATAACTATGGAGCCAAAACCGTTCGAAACGAGAATCAAGATCCGCAAATGACAAAGTAATCTCGAAATCACCTCTTAGTGGGATGTAACCACGCACGGAAACGGCCACGTCGGTAAGCTCATACGTGCGCTTTCCAAACGGGGTATCGGATTCAAATTTAGTCATCTTTGTCCATTGTTGATTATGCGACTGACATTCTTTTCTCGCGCATGGAAATCAACCTGGCGTTCGGGGAGAGAGTGAAGCGACAGGTATCGCCCGGAGCTCAGCGCCGGCCGCCGCGGGTGAGGCGGCTGGCGGGTTTGGCGGCCCCGGTCGGCAACGCCGTGCCGGTCATGCCTCCACCGTCGAAAATTCCGGAATAGGTGTAGTTGAAGCCGGGGAGCTTCTTCCACTCGATGCTCTGGCCGATGAAGCGTTCGATGCTGCGGGCGTCGCGCCAGGTTTCCTCGGTCACGAGCGTGAAGGCGTCGCCGGTTTTCTGCGCGCGGCCGGTGCGGCCGATGCGGTGCACGTAATCCTCGGGGTTTTCCGGCACGTCGAAATTGATGACGTGCGACACGTCGGCGATGTCGAGGCCACGGGCCGCGAGATCGGTGGCGACGAGCACCTCGTATTTGCCGGACTTGAAACCCTTGAGCGCGTCCACGCGCTCGGGCTGGCTGCGGTCGGCGTGCATGACGGCGCAGGTGTGGCCCTCGTGCTTGAGCCGGCTGGCGATGTAGTCGGCGCCGCTCTTGGTGCGGGAAAAAATAATGACACTGTTGTACTGCGTTTCCTCGAGCAGCCGGGCGAGCAGATCAAATTTCTGCGCCTGCACCACGGGATAGAAGGCGTGCGTGATCGTCTCGGCGGTGGAGCGCTCGCGGCTGACCGCGATCTTGAACGGATCGCGCAGGGCCCACGCGGCGAGCTGTTCGATCTCGGGCGGCAGCGTGGCGGTGAAGAAAAGTGTCTGGCGGTTCTTCGCGACCTTTTGGACGATGCGTTTCACATCGGGCAGAAAACCCATGTCGAGCATGCGGTCGACCTCGTCGAGCACGAGCACCTGAACCTGGTCGAGCTTGATTTCGCCCTGCTCCATGTAGTCGAGCAGGCGGCCCGGAGTGGCGACGAGAATATCCATGCCGCGCGCCAGATCTTCGCGCTGTTTGCCGTAACCGACGCCACCGTAGATGACCGTGGTGCGCAGATCGGTGAACTTGGCGTAATTTTGAAATGATTCCTCGACCTGCAAAGCGAGCTCACGGGTGGGTTCGAGCACAAGGCAACGGATCGAGCCGTGCGTGCCGAGCATCTGAAGAATGGGCAGGGAAAATGCGGCGGTCTTGCCGGTGCCGGTCTGGGCGGAGCCGATCACATCGCGGCCGGCCAGCACGACCGGAATGGCCTGGGTCTGGATGGGCGTGGGGGTCTCATAACCTTTTTCCTGCACCGCGTACGCCAGACGATCGCCCAAGCCGAGAGCGGTAAAGGCCGTGTCCATTTTCGGCACCTCGGGAAGCGGCTTGGGCGTGTGCGCGTGAGCAGGCTTGGGCGCGTGATGCGCGGGAGCATGCTGGGCCTGGGGTTTCGGGTGCGAACGCGGATGAGCGTGCTCTGTCTGGTGACGGCCGGAGGAGTGGTGGGACGGACGCGGCGCGGCGGGGCGTTTTTCGTGATGGTGATGACCGCCTTTGGCGGCCGGTTTGACGTGCTTTGGCGCGTGACTGGGTGCCGGCTTGGCGGAAGCAGGCTTGGGACCCGACTTGAAGGACTGCTTGATCTTGGAAAATAGCTTGCGGAGCATGAAGAGAGACAAGGCTTATCTGGGGCCGGGCCTGCCTTTGCAATCCTGCAAAAAGGCGCCCGGTGAGCGGGCGCCTGATAATGTAGGGGAAGGTCGAATCCCGCTCAGAGGCTGGCTTTGATCTTTTCGAGGATGGTCATCGAAAGTGCCTCATCACCCAAGAGATCGACGCGAATCTTCACCCTGGTGAATTTATCTGCCACCTGGTTGAGCTTGATGGTCACTTTCTTGTCGAGCGCGGTGCGGTAGACGAGTTCGGCATCAAGGGCGTCCTTCTTCTCGCTGATCTTGGTGAATTCGAGATTTTTAAGGGCAATGCGGCAGGCCTCGACGGTCTTGTTGTAATCTTGATCAAGGGTGGATTCGAGCTCGCCCCGCACATAGGCGATGGCACCGGCACCGGCGGCGGCTCCCGCTACCGCGACCGCGCAGCCGGTGAGGAAGGGAAGCAGGCCCAGCGTGATGATCAGGCTGAGGCGGGTGAGCAGGCGTCGGGTGGAATATTGAGTGGCAGGTTTCATAATGATGGTCGGAACAGCCATCCTGACACGGGGGGTTCAACTTTGCTCCCTGAAAGTATCAGCCCGATTTTTTGGGCACTCGATCAGCCAGCACTTCCTGCAAAGCCCGGATCAGTTGGTCGAGAGTGTAGGGCTTGGGCAAAATACCCCGGAAGCCGTGCGCACTGTGATCGGACAGGATCGGATCCTGGGAGTAACCGCTGGAGACAATGGCCCGGACCTGCGGATCGATCTGGCGGATTTTTTCCAAGGCCTCCCGCCCACCCATGCCGCCCGGCACCGTCAGATCCATCACGACCACATTGAACGCCTTGCCGGCGTCCAGCGCCTCGCGGTATTTTCTCACGGCTTCGGCGCCATCGGCGGCCACCTCGCATTGGGCGCCGATGCGTTGCATGAACATCATCGCCATGTCCCGGATGGGAGCCTCGTCGTCCATGAAGAGCACGCGGGTGTGGAGGACGGGCCGCGCGGCTTCCTCGACGACCTGCACGACCGGATTTTCGGACGCGGCGGGCAGCCAGAGCCGGAAGGTAGTGCCCTTGCCCAACGTGGATTCCACCTCGATGTGACCCTGGTGTTTTCTGATGATGGAATAAACCGTGGCCAGACCCAGGCCGCTGCCCTGTTTTTTGGTGGTGAAGTAAGGATCGAAAATTTTCACCAGGTGGTCGGAGGCGACACCCACGCCGGTATCGCTGACGGCGATGAAAACATGGCGTCCCGGACGCAACGGCGACCGGTCGCCGTTCGAGGCGAGCTGCACGGCGTTGGCGGCGGTGATCGTGACCACACCGCCATCGGGCATGGCCTGAACGGCGTTGATCACGAGGTTCTGCACCACCTGGCCGACCTGGCCCTTGTCCGCATTGGCGGGCCAGAGGTCTTCCGCGATGTGGAATTCACTCCGGGCCTTGGCGCCGTGCAAGGCAAAGGCCACCGACTCGCGCAGGAGCTCGGGCAGCTCGATCGCGCTGCGGACGGGGTCGCCGCCCTTGGCAAAGGTGAGCAGTTGCAAGGTGAGGTCGCGGGCGCGCAGCGTCGCACTCTTGGCGTTGGCCAGCATCTGGCGGATGGAGTGGCCCGGCGCGGTGTCCATCTCGGCCAGCGCCATGTTGCCGAGCACGACGGTCAGGATGTTGTTGAAATCATGGGCGATGCCGCCCGCCAGAATGCCGACGGCTTCCAGCTTGGAGGCGCGGGTCATCTCGGCTTCGAGCCGGCGCCGGGCGGTGATGTCGGTGACAAACCCTTCGTAATAGAGCAGGCTTTTCCGGTTGTCGCGCACGGCGCGGGCGTTTTCGGAAATCCAGATGGTGCTCCCGTTGCGGTGGCGGATCTCCGATTCAAAATCATTCACGAAATCGTTCCGGCCCATCAGCGCGACAAATTCCTCCCTCCGCCCGGGTTTGGCGTAGAAGGTTGCGCCGGGGTTGCGTTCGACCCATTCGATCATCTGCGCCGGGGTGTCGAAGCCGAAGACCCGGGCCATGGCGGGATTGAGCGTGAGGAAACGGCCGTCGGGGCTGGAACGGTAGATGCCGCCGACCGCCCGTTCAAACAGCTCGCGGTAGCGCGCCTCGCTCTCGCGCAAGGCCAGCTCGGCCTGACGTTGCTCGGTGATATCGACCATGATCGTCTGCGTGCGGCGGGCCAGATGCGAGTCGTCGCCCTCGAGGATGATGCGCCAGTGAAACCAGGCCGTGTGCAGGCTGCCGTCCATTTTGCGGATTTGAAACTCCCCTTCGGAGAAGTTTTTCCCCTGCCAGAGCAGCACCACATTCTGCCAGCGGACCTCATAGAGACTTTCCGTGTGAAACTGGGCCTGTTTCTCCATGAACTCCCGGGCCGAAGCCACGCCCAGCATCCGGAGGGCCGTCTGATTTATGCCCAGCGGCCTTACTTTTTGCAGGGCGGTGGCGCGGATCTCGGGATGGGCTTTCTGGTGTGCGGCCAGATCGGTCACGCCCTGCGCCCGCAGTTCCGTGAACCACTGGAAGGCCGCCGTGTAGTCGTATTCCACGATTGGCAGCGGGGACTGTTCGAAAAAGAGCCGGTAGCGCGCCTCGCTTTCGCGGAGCGCCTGCTCGGCTTTTTTCAGCTCGGTGATTTCCGTAAAGACCAGCCGCACCTTCGACAGATCGCGCCGGCCGCCGGTCTGGCCCACCTCCCAGTTGATCAGGGTGTGGATGGTCTCGTTGTTTTTGCTGTGATAGGTTTTTTCGAGGGTGAGGCGGTCCACCCCGGTCCAGATGGCCACCAGTTCCTCCACAAACATCTCCATGGCCTGGGCGCTCATCACATCCTTCAGATTGCGGTCCATGTCCTCGAGCGATTTGTAACCGGTGCGGACGAGCGCCAGACGGTTGGCCGCGACCACGCGTTTCATTTTGAACAGCCGGTCCACCAATTCCGGCCGGGTCCGCAGATGCCGGCGCAGATCCGTGATTCCCTCGGCGGTGAAGCGGGCCAGCTCGGGCTCCAGCGCGGTGTAGTTTTCAATCACGATCGGCGCCGGTGCGAGGTCGAAAAATTCCCGCTGGATCGATTCCGATTCCCGCAGCTCGCGCGTGCGGCGTTCCACCAGGCGTTGCAGCCGGCGGTTGGTGAGAAAGCCGAGGAAGACGAGCACCACGGCCAGGCCCAAGAGACCGCAGAGCCATTTGACCCAGCGCGGCATCTGATTGTCCGCTCCGAGAAAAACAAATCCGCGCAGCCGCCGGGCATCCGGGGCCAGCCCGGTGCGCACCACGAGATCGGCGAGCCGGCTCCAGCGCTCGGGATTGATGTGGCCGATGCCGATTAGATTGGCGTTGATCAGCGCGACGGTTTCCACCGCTTCCTTCCGCAGCCGCGCTTCCGTCAGACCGCCGGCGGCGCCGGACCGGTTGTCCAGCATCCAGCGGATGACGGCATCGGGATTTTCCAAAGCAAACCGCCAGCCCCGCAGCACCGCCCGGCGCATGGCCTCGACCCGCTCAGGATTTTTGCGGGCCTCCGCTTCGGAGGTGAACAGGCTGTCCCCATAAAAATCCACGCCATAGTCCGAGGGACGGAGCAGTTGCACGTTCACTCCCCGGGGCTTGAAATCCTGTTCGGCCTGCCAGGTATTGATCACCATGGCGTCGGCCGCGCCCGTCTCAATTTCGTCCACGCCCCACTGATCGGGCACCGTCACATATTGCTCCGGCGCCAGCCCGCCGGTGATGAGCATGGCTTGGATTTCGGGCGTTGAGCCGTGCGGGTCCAGCGCCACCCGTTTGTGCGCCAGATCAACCGGCATCGCGACGCCGGATTTGCTCAGCACCGCCAGGGCGAGGGACGAATGCTGGAAAATCGACGAGACCAGCACCACCGGAGCCCCCCGCAAGCGGGCCACGAGCAGCGCCGACGCCTCCACGCCGTACTGGGCCGTGCCTTCCGTCACTTCGGCCACCGGGCGCAACCCGATGCTGCCCGGGCGGATCTCCACCTCCAGTCCTTCGGCCTTGAAATAACCCTGGGCCTGGGCCGCATAATAACCGGCGAACTCGAACTGCGCCGATTCGGGCAGTTGCAGCACCACTTTTTCGCCGGTTTGCGCGGTTTGTGCCATCGCCCCGGCTGCGCCCAGCCCCAGCCAGAGGATCGCGGTCAGCCGAAAATTACGGGAATGGCGTCTGGTGAAATGCATCGGGGGAGGCCGTGGAAAACATCTTTGTCTCGCGGCTAAGTCGAGGCGCAATGCTGTTTTCAGCCTTGGCGGTTCTTTCAGCACGGCCTGTGCCCGTTGGCAAGGGAACGGCTCCACCCTTGCGACCGGTGCAATCCCATCGGTCGGGCAACCCCGGTGCGGTGTTTTGGGGTTCGCGCCGCATGGGGTTATGCTTTGCTCTACCGCCATGACTCCAACCATCCGCCCCGCCCAGACCACCGATGTGCCGCTGATTCTTGAGTTCATCCGCGGACTCGCCGACTACGAAAAACTCACGGACGGAGTCGAAGCCACCGAGGAGAAATTACGCCGCACGCTGTTCCCTGACGCCGGCGGCACTGCGCCGGCGGCTTATTGCGTGTTCGCTTTTGCCGACGGTGTGCCGGCCGGATTCGCCCTCTATTTTTTCAACTACTCCACCTTTCTGGCCAAACCCGGCCTGTATTTGGAGGATCTGTACGTGAAAACCGAATATCGCGGCCAAGGCATCGGGAAGGCCCTGCTGCTCCATCTCGCCAAACTCGCCAACGCCCGGGGCTGCGGCCGCATGGAGTGGACGGTCCTCGACTGGAACCAGCCCGCGATCGACTTCTACGAAAAACTCGGCGCCCAGCGCATGAAGGAGTGGCAAATCTGCCGGCTGACGGGTCCTTCGTTGCAGCAATACGCCTGAACCGTATCGATGTAGCCTCGGCTGCAAAACCCGTTTTGCCCGTGATGGGAAGAAACAAACTGTAGGAGGGGCTTTATGCCCCGATCTTCAATGCTCTATCCCGGCGAAATTTTAGAATCGGGGCATAAAGCCCCTCCTACAGTTCAGCAAAAGAGCTGTTTCCTGCCTCCGCGCTGACTATTCAGGTGTAGACTGCCATCAACCGCCGGCCGATCCAGTGCTTGTTGAATTGATCTGATACAGCGCGAAGAAGGTCGTGCTGATGATCCTTTCGTCCTCTGTCTGGGATTCATGAAACTCCCGCTCTACTGGGTCGACGCCTTTACTGACAAAATTTTCGCCGGCAATCCCGCTGCCGTCGTGCCGCTCGTCGAATGGTTGCCCGATGCGCTGATGCAGCAGATCGCTTTCGAGAACGGGTTGGCTGAGACGGCATTTTTTGTGAAGACTGCGGAGGGTCGTTACCACCTTCGCTGGTTCACGCCGGTCATGGAGGTCGATCTTTGCGGCCACGCCACGCTCGCGAGTGCCTTCATCGTCTTCACCCAACTGGGCCTGACCGGCGAAACGGTGACGTTTGATTCCCGCTCCGGCCCGCTCACGGTCAAGCGCCAACCAGGCGGACTGCTGGAGCTCGATTTTCCCAGCCGCCCCGCGCAACCCTGCGCGACTCCCGATGGACTCGTTCAAGCGCTCGGTGCCACGCCAATCCAGGTAGCGAAAGCCCGCGACATTTTTTGCGTATTCGCCTGCGAAGAGGACGTTCTCGCCTTGCGACCCGATTTCGCGGGCCTCGCCAGACTCGACGCGTATGCCGTCATCGTCACCGCACCCGGTTGCGACCGCGATTTTGTCTCCCGCTTCTTCGCCCTGCGTGCCGGCATCAACGAGGATCCTGTCACCGGCTCCGCCCACTGTACGCTCACACCTTATTGGTCCGACCGCCTCGGCAAAGCCAAACTCCACGCCCGGCAAATCTCCGCCCGTGGTGGTGAACTTTGGTGCGAGCTCCGTGGCGACCGCGTTGGCATCGCTGGCCGTGCGGTGCTCTACCTGCGTGGCGAGATCGAAGCCTAAGCCTTTTCGTAGGGCCGCCGCTTGTCGGCGTGCCGCGGCTTGGCGACGAGCGCCAGCCCTACAGTCGCAAAGCGATTCGTAACTGGTATTACTTTCGGGTCGCGCCAAAGCCGGGATGACGTCTGTGGTGTCGTAGAACCAGCACATGAATGCCTCTTGAGCTTTCGCGAAAGAGTAAGTGGTAGGGAAATCTTGTCATATTGGCCCGGCGCAATTCTTGAGACACCAAATGAAATTTCGTGGGATGGCGCCCTATCTCAGCAACCAAGCCGTCCAATTCGGCGAAGAAACGATCCGCCAAAGCGGCCCCGCTTTCCTCCTCGTAGTATCTCAGGGCTGTTCGCAAATCTTTCTGGACGAGCCGGTGAAAGATCAACGCCATCGGCTAGCGTCCCAGCCCTTTCTTTAGCTCCGACCACTCGATTCCGGCCGATGGATTAGCTTCCAGATCTGCATCCCGTCGCAGTGCTTCCGCGATCCCTTCATCCTCCTCGGAGAGGACTCCGGGTAGGGTTTGCAGGAGATCCGCCGCGAGAGCTGCACGTTCAACCTCCGTGAGGCTCAGGGCTTCGCTTCTCAATGCTTGAAGGCGCGTCATGACGGCAATTTGCAGGCGGGTGCGCAAAAAAGCCACTTTTTCTTTGGATTGTACTTAATATACCGCGACGCCCCGTTTGGCGGTTAAATGCTTAATTTGTCATGGTCACAGTCATGTGTTTCACGCAACTGTACTGGTGTCAATCTACCCGGGCTGATGCTACCGGAGCGCCGACTGTTCCGGTATAGTCCGCCACCAACTCCCACGCGCCATGATCGAAACCCTGACCAAGCCCAAGTTAGTTTCCCCGGTAAATGGTAACGCCCACGCTTCGGCTGCGGGCTCGCGTTCGCTCTACGCAGAGCTGGCTGACTCCCTCCAAATTCTCATCGAGCAGGGCACGCTGCGGCCCGGCCATCGCGTGCCATCGGTCCGGATCATGTCACGGCAGCGCGATGTCAGTATCGCGACGGTGCTCCAAGCCTACACTGTTTTGGAAAATCGCGGTTACCTTGAGGCTCGGCCGCAGTCGGGTTATTATGTCCGGCCCCGGCCGCCGAGTTTTGCGCCCGAGCCGCGCATGGCCAAGCCGATGGCGAAACCCGCCTACGTGGGGGTTAACGATCTGACCGCCGAGGTGCTGGAATTCGCCATGAAGGCCGACTACGTGCCCTTCGGCTCGGCGTGTCCGCACCACAGTTTGTTTCCGACCAAGAAGCTCGCGCGTATTCTTGGTTCTGTCGCCCGGCGCGATCCGACCCTGCTCGGTCGGTCGGGCATGAACACCGGTTTCGAACCGCTCACCCGGGAAATTGCCCGGCGCTATCTCCAAGCCGGCGTGCCGATCTCGCACGACGAACTGCTCGTCACCACCGGTTGCACCGAGGCGCTCAACCTTTGTCTGCGGGCCGTCACCAAGCCCGGCGACACCATTGCGATCGAGACGCCCGCATACTTTGGCTTTCTCGAAATCATCCAGAGCCTTAATCTTCGCGCCCTCGAAATCCCGACCTCGTCGCGTGAAGGCATCTGCCTGGATGAGTTGCGCGACGCCATCGTGGCGAACGAGGTGAAGGCCGTGATGATCATGCCGAATTTCCAAAATCCGCTCGGCTCGCTCATGCCCGATGAAAAAAAGGAACGGCTCTACGATCTGCTCGGCGAGTTCGACCTGCCCGTCATCGAGGACGACATCTATGGCGACACGCATTTTGGCGACACCCGGCCCAAGCCGCTCAAGGCCTGGGATCGCGACGGTCGCGTGATGCTGTGCTCGTCGTTCGGCAAGACGCTCGCGCCCGGTTTTCACGTCGGCTGGACCGCGCCCGGCCGCTACCTTGAACGGGTGCGCCGGCTGAAGTTCACCAACACCATGGGCACGCCCGTCGTGCTGCAGAAAACGCTCGCCGAATTTCTGCGCGATGGCGGCTACGACCATCATCTGCGCTCGCTCCGGCGCGCGTACCATCAGCACCTGCATCTTTTCCTGCGGGGCATGCAGAAGTATTTTCCCGAGGGCACGCGTTACAGCCGGCCGCAGGGCGGCAACTTCATCTGGGTGGAATTCCCGGCGAAGGTCGATGCGCTCCGGTTGCGGCGCGACGCGCTCAAGCACAAGATCAACACGGCTCCGGGCAATCTTTTCTCGGTGAAAGACCGTTACCGACACTGCCTGCGGATCAGTTGCAGTTTGCCGTGGTCTGATGCAATCGAGGCCGCGCTCCGCACCCTCGGCGACCTCATCAAGCAGCAGTTGTGAACGCATCGGATGTAGGAGCGGCTTTATGCCGCGATGGTTTGTTGGAATCGCGGCATAAAGCCGCTCCTACATTAAAAACCTTCGCCATTCACCCTCCATGAGACTCAACGTAGCCATCTTTGTTTTCAACGACGTCGAGGTGCTCGATTTCACCGGGCCGTTCGAGGTCTTCGCGGTCACTGACGATCTGGCCCAGCATACGCTCTTCCACACTTATCTCGTGGCCGAGCTGGCCGGGGCGGTGCGCGCCCGCAACGGCCTGAAGGTCGTGCCCGACCACACCTTCGAGTCCGCGCCCAAGCCGGATATTTTTGTGGTGCCGGGCGGCTTCGGTACGCGGCCGTTGCTGAACCGGCCGGTCGTCATTGAGTGGGTGCGACAACAATCACGACTGGCGCAATACACCGTGTCCGTCTGCACAGGCGCGCTCCTGCTCGCGAAGGCCGGTCTGCTCGATGGGTTGCAAGCCACCACGCACCATCTGCGGCTCGATCTGCTGCGCGAACTCGCGCCGGCCACCACGGTTCACGCGGACCGCCGCTTCCTGGACAATGGCAACATCCTCACCTCGGCCGGCATTGCGGCGGGCATCGATGGGTCGTTCCATCTGGTCGCCCGCTTGCATGGGGCTGAGTTGGCCGGGCAGGTTGCCGCCCACATGGAGTACGACTGGAAGAACGATGGTGGTGAGAAACCCACGCTCGACCGGGGGGCTAGGCCGTGACTTGGATGGGCTTCGATTGGGGCAGGGTCTCTTTTGGTGGGAAGACGGTGATTTGCGGTTTGTCCGGTACTCCACCCAGACCGCCGCTATTGGTTGCCGTGGGATGCACCCGGTTTTGGGCCGACACGAGTCGTTCGATCAGCCGCAGATCCCTTTCCGAAACCTGTTTCACGCAATCGGCCCAATGCTCCACCACCTGAACCAGCTCCTGATGAGTCGGCCACAATGCGGTGCGCCGCCGCGCTTCCATCAATCCCTTTATGCCCCGGAGCTGCTTCTGGGATGTCCGGATGAAACTTTGCACAGTGTTGCGCCCACAACCGGTTTCAGCGACCTCGTCCAGCAGACCTTGTGCCTGCAACATCTCCGGTTGGTACATGGCGCCGCTCAAAATCATGCGTTGCGCCACCTGCGGCCCGAGTTTCCGCGCGAGCAGGCTGAACGCGCCCATGCCGGGAAACAGATTGAATAGCACCTCGGGAAATCCCAGCTTCACTCCTTTTTCCGCGATCATGAAATCGCATGCGAGCGCGGCCTCAAAGCCCCCGCCCAGGGCATCACCGCTGATCTCCGCGATCGAGATCACCTGCTGGTCGAAGCCGGAAACCATTCCGTACAGGGTGTCCACGCACAGCCGCGCATAACGCGACACTCCCGCCCAGTCTTGTTTCATGGCATAACCGCGGAGCATGTTCAGGTCGCCGCCGAGGTTAAACACCCGGGGCATTTCCGAACGCAGCACATAAAAATCCACCGCCCACACGCCGCGACGAATGAGCCCGTGCAGCTCCAGGGCGTCGCGCAGAAACGCCTCGGAAAAGCACGGCCGCGGCTGGACATGCATCCGGTGCCAGATCGTGCGGGTCGCAGGATCGTAGGTCGCCGTCAGCGATTCCGTCTCAAAAACCACGCTCGGCGCAATCACTGTCCGAGGAAGAAGTTCTTTCATTGGGTCGATGAAGTAATGCGGCTTTCCGTCCGCCAGACACTGCAACCGGCAAGGACTCCAAGTCATCGCCGAGTTGTCTCGCATGACGCAGGCTCACCTTACGATGGCATTACTAATAGGATCTCTCCGGCCGATGCACGCCCAGATTTCATTCGTCGCGAGAATTTCACCATCCTTTGAACCATCCGGCCTGCGCCGCTTACCGGCCTTCGTTTTTGTTCCCTCTCTCCCCATCCTTTTCTTTTTTTTCACAACGCTCCGACTTTCCCGAGAGAAAATGAATGATTACGAAAACAACTGACCGATAACCTTCATACTTTGCCGCGCCCTGGCTCCTTGAGCGGCGGCGGGTCACTCTCATTTTTCACTCTGCCTGTCCCTTGAACACTCCCTCCCGCACCGCGCTCCTCTTTGGCTTCGCCACGATCTATCTGGTCTGGGGCTCCACCTATCTCGCCATCCGTATCGTCGTGGAGACGTTGCCACCCTTCCTCATGGCCGGAGCGCGTTTCCTGGTCGCCGGAGCCTTGATCGCCGGCTTCATCGCGTTCACCCGGGGCTTCAGGGCCAAGCCGCGCCAATGGCGCGACAACATTCTCATCGGTGCGTTCCTCCTCCTCGGAGGCAATGGACTTGTTTCCTGGGCCGAGCAAAAAATTCCGTCGGGCACGGCCGTTCTCATTGTTTCCATCGGACCGCTCTTCATCGTGCTGCTCGACTGGCTGGTGCATGCCGTGGCGAAGGATGGTCAGCGCGGCACCCGGCCCAATCTGCTGACCTTTGTTGGCCTTGCCCTGGGATTTTTCGGTCTGGCCCTGCTGCTCGCGCCCGACTTGATCAAGGCCGGAGTTGGACACCTTGACGGCGTGCGGGTGCTGGCCCTGATCGGAGCCAGCCTCTTCTGGGGCATCGGCTCGCTCTACACCCGCTATGCCCGCGATCCGGCCGAGCCTTTCACGGGCGCAGCGATCCAGATGCTGGGCGGCGGCGGCTGGCTGCTCTTGGTCAGCCTGCTCACGGGTGAACCGGCGCGTTTCGATGTCGCCACTGTCGGTTTGCGGTCGCTGGGGGCGTGGGCCTATCTCGTCGTCTTCGGCTCGCTCATCGGCTTCACCACCTTTGTCTGGCTGATGAAGCACAGCACGCCGTCGAAGGTCTCCACTTTTGCCTACGTGAATCCCGTCGTCGCCGTCTTCCTCGGCTGGCTGGTGCTGCACGAGCCGGTGAATCCGCGCATCTTTGCCGCCGCCGCCATCATTATCCTAAATTCAGCAGTTGGAGTTGAAGAATCGGTAATTTCAGGCCGTTGGAAGTGGGTTTTCAGCCGACAAAGATACGACTTGTTTCAACTGCGGCGCAGTTGTGCTGATCCACTCGTGCAGCCTTGT